>N._stephensi_709_foregut__coassemble_103_pt1 | contig 32986 bp, 24 predicted proteins | sample N__stephensi_709_foregut__metabat2_low_PE_012 | metagenome-assembled genome bin N | reverse complement strand
GTATTTGATAAAATACAAACTATGTTTGACAAAATATGAAATGCGGATATGGCGGAATTGGCAGACGCGCCAGATTTAGGTTCTGGTGGGAGACCGTGCAGGTTCAAGTCCTGTTATCCGCATTGGAAGGAAAATGCTTGTCTTACCCCTTCCAATCTGCTATAATTACAATCGATTGAGGGTTTATGCGTCGCCATAGGCGCAGTTATGGAAAAGCCCGTAAGCGAAAAAGTATTTTAGAAGGAGAGAACACAATGAAAGGTAATATTGTTGTCGGACAGTCCGGCGGACCTACCGCCGTAATCAATTCATCCGTAGCTGGTGTTTATGCAGCGGCAAAGAAGCTGGGTGTAAACAAAATTTATGGTATGGTGCATGGCATCGAGGGATTTTTGGAGGATAAAATCGTAGATCTGGCTCCCTACCTGGATGATGAAGTGGGAATCGAAATGTTAAAGAGGACTCCCTCTGCATTCTTAGGCTCCTGCCGTTTCAAAATGCCCAAAATCGAAGGACATGAAGATGTATATGAAAAGGTTTTTGAGATCATGGAGAAGCATGACATTGAATGTCTGTTTTATGCAGGCGGCAATGACTCCATGGATACTGTTAAGATGTTATCCGATTATGCGGCGGCACACAACAAGCCCCAGAGATTCATGGGCGTACCCAAGACAATCGACAACGACCTTCCTGTAACGGACCATTGTCCGGGATACGGCTCCGCAGCAAAATATATTGCAGCCAGCATAAAAGAAATTATCCGTGACAACGAGTCCTTCGGCGCACAGAAGCCTACCGTATGTATCGTTGAAATCATGGGACGTAACGCAGGCTGGCTGACAGCGGCAGCGGCGCTTGCAAAAGGACCTGACTGCTCCGGCTGTGATGCGATTTATCTGCCTGAAAAGGTATTTGATGTAGACGCTTTTGTAGCAAAGGTAAAAGAGCTTGCAAAGACAAAGACTTCCGTAGTTATCGCAGTATCCGAGGGCGTTCATATTGCAGACGGACGCTATGTATGCGAGCTGGCAAATGAGAATGTGGCTGTAGATGCTTTCGGTCACAAACAGATGTCAGGTACAGCCGCTTATCTTGCACAGGTTGTTGCAGGAGAGACAGGCTTAAAGACAAGGGCGGTTGAGTTCTCCACCTTACAGAGGGCTGCAACGCATCTTGCATCCTTAACGGATATTAACGAGGCGTTCCAGGTTGGCGCTGATGCGGTTAAGGCAGCAGAAGAAGGCAAGACAGGTATGATGATTACCCTTGACAGAAACGGGGACGACCCTTACCAGTGCGGTACAAGCGCATATGACATCCATGCCATTGCCAATGTGGAAAGACCGGTGCCTGCTGAATGGATTACAGAGGACGGCTGCAACTTAAATGACGGTTATGTAAAATATGCAAGACCCTTAATCATGGGCGAGCTGACGCCTATGTTTGTTGACGGGCTGCCCCGCCATCTGGTTATGAAGGAATTATTTGAATACAGATAAAATGGCATAAGGACATTTGCCGTTTTTAAGATTTTTACTGATATTCATAGAAAAGGACGGTTTACAAGACCGTCCTTTTGTTGTACAATTTTGTGGGAGAAAATCTCCCGAAGAAGAGATACCGGTTATGATAGTCATGGAGGAGTGCATATGTCATTGCAGAGAGAAATGATTGAAATGAAAATGGAAGACCAGTTGAAGGAAATTTTACAGGTGCGTTATGGAAAGGGCATTGAAGCGTGCAGCGATACGGAATTGTATTACGGGCTTTTGCAGCTGTGCAAGGGCTTAAGCAGCGCTACGGAAGCCATTGCGGGACCTAAGAAGGTTTATTATATTTCCGCAGAATTTCTGATTGGAAAGCTGTTGTCCAACAATCTGATTAATCTGGGAGTTTATGATAAGCTGGATGAGATTTTAAAGAAATACGGCAGGGAGCTTGCAAAGATTGAAGAGGCGGAGCCGGAGCCTTCCTTAGGTAACGGCGGTTTAGGGCGTCTGGCGGCATGTTTCCTGGATTCTATTGCATCCCTGGGGCTTCCCGGAGACGGCATCGGGCTGAATTATCATTTTGGTCTGTTCCGCCAGGTTTTTAAGGACAGGAAGCAGACTGCCGAAAAGAATGAATGGATAGAGCCGGAAAGCTGGCTGAATAAAACGGATATTACCTTTGAAATCCCTTTCGGGGATTTGACGGTAAAATCCAGATTATATGACATTGACGTCATCGGTTATGATAACGGCGTCAACAAGCTGAGACTCTTTGATGTGGAGTCGGTGGATGAGAGCATCGTTAAAAAAGGTATTGATTTTGATAAGGAGGATATTGAAAAGAACCTTACCCTGTTTCTTTATCCCGACGATTCGGATGAAGCCGGCAACCTGCTTCGTATCTATCAGCAGTATTTTATGGTAAGCAACGCAGCCCAGCTGATTTTAAAGGAATTAAAAGAGAAAAAGGTGGATTTGCGGAAAATGTACGACCATGCGGTTATCCAGATTAACGATACCCACCCTACCATGGTAATTCCCGAACTGATTCGTATCCTGGTGGAGGAGAAGGCGTTTACTCTGGATGAAGCCATTGAGGTGGTCAGCAAGACCTGTGCCTATACCAACCATACGATTTTGGCGGAGGCGTTGGAGAAGTGGCCTTTAGAATACTTAGAGAAGGTAGTGCCCCAGTTAGTGCCCATTATCAAAGAGCTGGATAAGAAGGTGGCTGCAAAATATAAGGACGAAAAGGTGCAGATTATTGATGAGGACGACAGGGTACATATGGCGCACATTGATATTCATTATGGCTTTTCCGTCAATGGCGTTGCGGCAATCCATACGGAGATTTTAAGGGATACGGAGTTAAATGCTTTTTATAAAATCTATCCGGAAAAATTCAACAATAAGACCAACGGCATTACCTTCAGGAGATGGCTGTTGTCCTGTAACAGACCTCTTGCGAAGCTGATTACGGACACCATCGGGGAGGATTACAAGAAGGATGCCGCACAGCTTGAGAAGCTGCTTTCCAAGATAAATGACTCTCATTTCCTGAACAGGATTGAGGAGATTAAGAAGGAGAAAAAAGCGGAGCTGGCAGCCTATGTCAAGGAAACGGAAGGCGTTACCCTGAATACGGATTCCATTTTCGATATTCAGATTAAGAGGCTTCATGAGTACAAACGCCAGCAGATGAACGCCCTTTATATTATTCACAAATATCTGGAAATTAAGGGCGGTAAAAAGCCCTCCACACCTTTAACCTTCATTTTCGGGGCGAAGGCGGCGCCGGCATATGTCATTGCCCAGGATATTATCCATCTGATTCTGTGCTTACAGGAGATTGTCAACAATGACCCTGAGATATCGCCTTATATGCAGGTTGTGATGGTGGAAAATTATAATGTAAGCTATGCAGAGAAGCTGATTCCCGCCTGTGATATTTCCGAACAGATTTCCTTAGCCAGCAAGGAGGCTTCAGGAACGGGCAATATGAAGTTTATGTTAAACGGCGCAGTTACCCTGGGAACCTCGGACGGCGCCAATGTGGAGATTCACGAGCTGGTAGGAGATGACAATATTTACATTTTTGGCGAAAAGTCTGAGCAGGTCATCGCCCATTATGAGAAAGCGGATTATGTATCCAAGAAGTATTATAAGAACGATCCCATGATTCGGAAGGCGGTGGATTTCATTATCAGCGACGAAATGCTTAAGGTCGGGGATAAGAAAAATCTGGAGCGTCTTTACAAGGAACTGGTAAATAAAGACTGGTTTATGACTCTGTTGGATTTCAGGGATTATGTGGTAACCAAGGACCGGATGTTTGAGGACTATAGGGACAGGGAAAAATGGAAAAAGATGATGCTTGTGAATATTGCAAAGGCAGGATTTTTCTCATCAGACCGTACCATAGCGGAATACAACAGAGATATCTGGAAACTAAAATAGGCTGGTCAAGGCCGGGCAGCCGGATAATGGAAAAATAAGTGGGGAATACTATGAGGAAATGTGGTGTATTGTGCCCGGTGTTCAGTCTGCCGTCTCCTTACGGCATCGGGACATTCGGGAAAAGCGCATATGAATTTGTGGACCAACTGGAGAAAGCGGGGCAGAGCTATTGGCAGATTCTGCCTCTGGGACAGACTGGGTATGGGGATTCCCCCTACCAGTCTTTTTCCACTTTTGCAGGAAATCCGTATTTTATTGATTTGGATATGCTGAAGGAAGAGGGACTTTTAAAGGATGCAGAGTGTGAACTGGTGGAGGTTTGTGAAAACCCGGCGTACATTGATTATGAAAAAATGTACTACAGCCGTTATAAGGTACTGCGGCTGGCTTTTGCAAGATTTCATGCAGAATCTGAAAAGCGCTACGCCAAATTTGTAAAAAAGAACAGCTACTGGCTGGAGGACTATGCCCTTTATATGGCGGTCAAGGATTATTTTTTGGGAAAACCCTTTTCGGAATGGGAAGAAGGTATCCGGCTTAGAAAGAAAAAGGCGGTTGCCCGTTATAAGAAACAGCTTTCTTCGGAAATGGATTTTTACAAATTTATGCAGTATTGTTTTTCCAGGCAGTGGAAGAAATTAAAGAAATACGCCAACAAAAAGGGGATTGAGATTATCGGGGATATTCCCATTTATGTGGCTTTTGACAGTGCGGATACCTGGGCAAACCCGGAGATGTTCCAGCTCGACGATGCAGGGCTTCCCATTGCGGTGGCGGGGTGCCCGCCGGACTGCTTTGCCCTTACGGGGCAGCTTTGGGGGAATCCTTTGTATGACTGGAATTACCATAAGCAGACAGGCTATGAGTGGTGGATGAAACGGATTGCCCACTGCTATGAGCTTTATGATGTGGTCAGGATTGACCATTTCAGGGGATTTGAATCCTATTATGCCATTCCCTACGGGGACCCCACGGCGGAATTTGGGCATTGGGAACCGGGACCGGGGTATGCTTTGTTTGAAAAAATGAAGGAGACTCTGGGAGAGTGCAAGGTCATTGCGGAGGATTTGGGCTTTCTGACAGACGAGGTTCGTAATCTGGTCAAAAAGACCGGTTATCCGGGGATGAAAATTATTGAATTTGCTTTCAGCGGATTTGAGGACAGCGAATATCTCCCTATTCATTATGGGCAAAATACCATTGTTTATACGGGCACTCATGATAATGAGACGGCGGCAGGCTGGATAAGCGGTTTGTCCAAGGAGGATAAGCGGTTTGTCAAGGAATACTGTCATTGCAGCAAGGACAACGCCCTTGTGGAGGCGCTAATCCGCCTTGCCATGATGAGCGTTTCCGAGACGGCGGTTATCCCTATTCAGGATTATCTGGGACTGGACAATGCCGCCCGCATTAATACGCCTTCCACCTTGGGGGAGAACTGGAAATGGCGCCTTCTTCCGGGACAGCTTGACAAAGATACTGTAGAAAAAATGTATGAATTTGCAAGAATCAGTTTCCGTCTTCCAAAAAAGAAGGAACGGGGTCAAAAACAGGACCGCCCTTGCTGATGTTGGAGTTGTGGTAAGCTCTGTTGGCAGTCACGTCCTCTAAGAACCAGTCCGGCATGCGGTAAGCATTGGCTAACTCTATGGAAGGAAATTCCACCTCTGCCATAACCAGTCCGGAAGGGCTTTGGAACACATCCAATTCAATTTTTAACTGTAGATTATCCGGTATTTTACTGATTCCCAAATCGGCAAGGGAATCCATGTCAAATGCCGGTTTTTCTATGGGAATCAGGTAGCGGTCCTTCTGGATGATAAGACCGTCCGCCTTGGTTAAAAGATGGGCATAGCCCTCGGCATGGAGGGGCAGGTTGGCTTCTTCCCTGGCTAAAAGACCTTTTCCTTTATAGGTAAGGTAATAGTTTTCATTTTCCCTGCGGATGCGCACTACCGGGTCGGTGCACAGGTACGCCTGTTCCATGTGGAGGCAGGTGTAGGAGGAGAGGTTGTCGGGGAGTTTTAAGACTGTAAATTTGCGTTCAATTTCCATGGTGGTTGTTCCTTTCGGTTTTTGGGGGGTAATTGTGAAGGGACGAAGCGGGCGGCTTGGCATATCCTTAGGGTTTGAGGATTACGCAGTTCTTTTTCTTGTGCCGTCTTACGAACATAAGATTTTCTAAATGTTCCGGCAACAGAATCGGATAGTGGCGCAAACGGCATATAGCGGCATCCGTGCCGCGATATGCCTTTCTCCAACGTCCTGTTGGAGAATTGCTGAAAACAAAATGGAACATTAAGAAAATCTAATGTTCTCCACAAGGCACAGGGAAAAGAACTGCTAATCCCCAAGCCCTAAGGATATGCCAAGCCGCCCGCTTCGGGGTTTCTCAATTATTTAATATAAGTGCTTAGTTTTTTATTATTATAATGCCCGGAAAAGGAAATGGAAATACATTTTCCTTATTAAAACGATTCTTTTTTACTTTGCCATGATTGCAAATTTTTGCAGGAATAGTATAATATCAGATAAAAGAAACAGGGAAAGGTGGAATGGACGATGGCAGGAATTGGTGTGTTTTTGGCAACCGGGTTTGAGGAGTGCGAGGCGCTTTTGGTTGTGGATATTTGCAGGAGGGCAGGACTTGATTTAAAAACCGTATCGGTTACGGGGGAGAAGACGGTTACCAGCTCCCACAAGGTAACGGTAACGGCGGATTTGCTGTTGCAGGAGGTTGATTTTGAAAAACTGGATATGATTGTGCTTCCGGGAGGAATGCCCGGCACGAAAAACCTGGAGGCGTGCGGACCTTTGATGGAGCAGGTGGACGCCTTTTATGAAAAAGGAAAATGTATCAGCGCCATTTGTGCAGCACCCAGTATTTTGGGGCATAAAGGATTTTTAAAAGGAAGAAATGCCGCTTCTTATCCGGAATTTGAAAGCCATCTGGAAGGGGCGGAGGTTTCCCGCAACAGCGTAGAGGTTTCCGACCATGTAACAACCAGCAGGGGACTGGGAACGGCGATTGACTTCGGACTTGCCATAGTGGAACGCTATAAGGGAAAAGAGGAAGCGGAGAGAATTGCCAAGGCCATTGTATACCGCTAAAGGAACTGAATGAATTACAAAATATAAAGCGGGAAGAATGTGTTCCATTCCTCCCGCTTTTGGATTTCAGGTTTCAGGAGCGTTTTTACTTCATCTGCTCTTCCTGCTTTTTGATCATCCTTCTAACCATTTCGCCGCCGATAGAACCAGCTTCCTTGGATGTTAAATCTCCGTTATAACCTTCTTTTAAGTTTACGCCAAGTTCGCTAGCAACCTCAGTTTTGAAACGATCCATAGCTGATTTTGCTTCCTTTTTGCTTGTTCCAGATGCCATTTTTTCACCTCCAAATTCTTTGTTTTCTTAAGATAAGCGTTTTGACACTTACCTTAAGAATTTTTTCTTTTGGTCTGTGCCGTCAACTTATCTTGGCTTTAGTATTTGCCAAGTCATTTTTTTTATAATGGTAACTTTTGTAAGAAAATGTGGTATGATGGCAGGGAAAGGATGGAGAAAATGGAGAACGGACAGGTATTTTATTTTGCGCCTTTAGAGGGCATTTCCTGGTATGTGTACCGCAATATGCAGGCAAAGCATTTTAAAGCGGCGGACTATTATGTGACGCCCTTTATTGCCCCCAATCAGAAAAGGGAAATCAGAAACAAGGATAAACAGGACGTTTTGCCGGAAAATAATAAGGGGCTTAGGATTATTCCCCAGATTATAGGAAACCGGGCGGACGAATTTATAGAGACGGCAAAACAGCTTTTGGATATGGGCTATGGGGAAGTCAACCTGAATCTGGGATGTCCGTCCAATACGGTTGCCGCCAAGGGAAAAGGGGCGGGCTTTTTGTCAAAGCCTGTGGAGTTAGCGCGTTTTCTGGATGAAATTTTTAGCGGTTTACCTATGGATATTTCCGTAAAAACAAGGCTTGGCAGGTACGATGCAGAGGAATTTTATGACCTTCTCTGCTTATTTAATAGATTTCCCATAAAACGGCTGATGATTCATCCGAGAATCCAAAAAGAATTTTATGGCGGGAAACCTCATATGGAGCAGTTTGCCTATGCTTACCAAAACAGCAAAAATCCTCTGTGCTACAACGGGGACATTTTTACGGCGGATGATTATAAAAAAATATCGGAAGCGTTCCCAAAGCTTGGGGCGGTTATGCTGGGGAGAGGGATGCTGGCAAATCCTGCTTTGCTGGAGGAAATAAGCGGGGAAGGAAAGGCTGACAAGAGAAGGATAAAAGCATTTCATGACGAGCTGCTGGCGGCTTATGAGGAAATATTGTTCGGGGATGTGACGGTGCTCCATAAGATGAAGGAGCTGTGGCATTATATGATATGTATGTTTGACCGCGGCGAAAAATACGGGAAGCGGATACGGAAGGCAAAAACCCTTGGAGAGTATCAAGGGATTATAAAGGGTTTGTTTGCGGAATGCAGCATTGTGGAGGGGGCAGGGTATTGTCCTTAAGGCGCTTAAAAGGCGTCTAAGAGGCGTCGATTATGGCAAAAACCACCCACTTCGGGTGGTTTACTTCATAGTACCATATGGTACAATAGTCCTATGTGGAAAAGGGTTTCTTAATGCTAAAAAGCCGTTGTTTGAGGGGGACACGGCTTTTTTTGCGGGGATTTTAAATGAAGTCTTCCATATCAAACATTTCTTTCATGATCTGTTTTCCTGTTTTTGTTTTGAAAATGTTTTGGTATACATTTTTACAGGTTTCCGTTGAACTGTTTTCTTCCTGCAGGTTTACAAGAAAATCCGCTTCGACTAAAATCTGGTAATCTGCTCCGTCTATGGAGTGATAGGTATGGTGGTGTCCGATTAAATAGCAGATTCTCTCTATATCCTCAGGTAAAAAATGAAGTTTTTGTAAAAGCTTTTTTGCTTCATCCGGTCCTACCTGTTCCTGAATTTTACCGTCGCATCTTCCATAGAGACGTTCGCCCTCCCGTATGCCGATATCATGCATCAGTGCAGCGGCTTCCAGAATAAAAAGGGTGTGCGGATTTAGCTGTTCAAGGGAACCGATAAGGCGGCTGTAAGCGTGAACCTTTGTAAAGTGCTGGATTCTTCCGGCGTCTTTTGCCATATAAGAAATCATGGATAAAAATAATTCGCTGATGGCGTTTTCCATCAGGGCGGTGTGATTGGATAAAGTCATAGGTTTTCCTCTTTTCTGTCGCAATACTTTTCCTTTTTGGCAGGTATTATTGTTGCGTTGGGGGATGCTTTCGTAAAAAATGTACCCCATTAAAGGAAGTGTAACAAAAAAAGGGGGAAAATTCCATAATATTTTATAAAACCATAATGCCAAAAAAGGGACAATATGTTAAAATATGAAATGAAACAAGATAATTCGGAGGATACGTTCCGACGGAAAATCAGGAGGTAAAGAAATGAAGAAAAAATTTTTAAGTATGGCGCTGGCAATTCTTTTGTCGGTGGGAATTCTCTGCGGCTGCCAGGGAGCAAAGGAGCAAGATAAGGAGGAGACGGTTGTCAGAATCGCTTCTTTAAAGGGACCCACCACTATGGGACTGCTGGAGTTATGGCAGCGGCAGGAGGAAGGAAGCGCCGAGGGAAATTATGAGTTCCGGATGATGACCGGAGCAGATGAAATTATGCCGGGTATGATGAAAGGGGAAGTGGATATAGCGCTTCTTCCAGCTAATGCCGCGGCAATTCTTTATGAAAAAAGCCAGGGGACCGTATCGGTTATTGATATTAATACCCTGGGTGTTTTATATATGGTATCGGGAGATAAATCCATTGAAACGGTGGAAGATCTGAAGGGAAAAACCATTTATCTGACGGGTAAAGGTACGACGCCGGATTATGCCCTCCAATATTTATTGGCGCAGCATGGACTTGATTTGGAGGAAGTAACCCTGGAATACAAATCGGAGGCGACGGAGGTGGCTGTTTTATTAAAGGAAAATCCGAATAGTATCGGACTGCTTCCCCAGCCCTTTGTAACGGCGGCGTGTATGCAGAATGATGCGCTTGCCGTTGTTTTGGATATCAACGAAGAATGGGCGGCATTCCATGACGGACAAGGAATGGTAACGGGAGTAACAGTAGTAAGAAAAGCGTTTTTGGAAGAACATCCGGAAGCGGTAGACTTGTTTTTGGAGGAGCATGAAAAAAGCGTACAGTTTGCAAATGAGAACGTGGAAGAAGCGGCTGAAATGGCGGTGGAAAGAGGTATTGTGGAAAAAGCGCCTGTAGCGGTAAAGGCTATGCCCGCATGTCATATTACCTGTATTACGGGAGAAGAAATGAAAGCTGTTCTTTCAGAATATCTGGAAATTTTGTTTGAACAGAATCCGGAGTTTATCGGCGGGGCGATACCGGGAGATGATTTTTATGAGGTCAGATAATGGGAATGTTCGCTTTCAAAGAGCTTAAACGGGATAAGAAAAGCTGGATAAAAAAAATCAGTATTCTTGTGATGTGGCTGATTCTTTGGCAGATTGCCGCCTGCCTTGCGGATAATGATATCCTGCTTGCGGGACCTGTGGATGTAGGAAAGACCTTGGGAAGGCTTTTGGTCACACGGGAATTTTATAAAATATGTCTGAATTCCATGGGAAGGATTCTTGCGGGATTTTTCCTTGCCTTTGCCATGGGAATGCTTTTAGGAGGGCTTTCCTATGCTTTTCCTCTGGCGGACGAGCTGTTTAAACCGCTTGTTTCTGTGTTGAAATCCATCCCCGTCGCCAGCTTTGTGGTGTTGCTTTTAATCTGGCAGGGGTCGGAAAATTTATCTGTCTGGGTCAGCTTTTTTGTAGTATTTCCCAATGCCTGTACCAGCATGAAAAACGGTCTTAAAGCTGTGGATTTTCGTCTTTTGGAAATGGCGGATATATTCCGGATACATGGACTGAAACGTTTCTTGTATATTTACAGACCCACTCTGGTTTTGTTTTTGCTTTCGGGAATGGAAATATGCGTAGGAATGGCATTTAAATCAGGCGTTGCTGCGGAGGTAATTGGAGTGCCGGATTTTTCCATAGGGGAAAGAATTTATATTTCCAAGGTTTATCTGGATACGCCGGGGCTTTTTGCGTGGACCATAGCTTTGATATTACTGAGTTTTTTTGCAGAAAGGCTGATATTAAAGGGCATGTCTCTGCTGTTGGGACCGGCAAAGAAATATAAAGGCGGGGATTGGCAGAAAAACAGCATACAGAATGTTAACAGCCAGGGAAATGTGGATTTAAAAGATAACGGAAATGTAGATAAGAGATATGCAGATAAGAGATATGGGGATAAGGAGTATGGATATAAGGAGTACGGGGATAAAGAGAACAAAAATACAGTTGTGCTTTCCCATATCTGTAAGGCTTTCGGGGAAAAAGAGGTTCTTTCCGATGTGAGCCGGGAAATAAAAAAGGGCGGACGGTATATCCTTATGGGACCTTCGGGAAGCGGCAAGACGACCCTGCTTCGTATCATAGCGGGATTAGAGCAGGCTGACAGCGGCGAAATAAAGGGAAGACCAAAAACGGCGTTTCTTTTTCAGGAAGACAGATTATTGGAAAAAGAATTTACCATAACAAATATTATGTTAACTACAAGTGGAGGCGGGAAAAGAAATATCCGGGAAAGCTGCAAGGAAGAGGAAATCCGTTATGGGGAGGCAATAAAGGAGCTTTTACCGGAAAGCTGTTTTTATCTGCCCGTCTATGCGTTGAGCGGAGGGATGAAGAGACGGTGCGCCCTGGCAAGAACTCTTTTTTATGAAATGGATAACGAGGATGTAATTTGTCTTTTAGACGAGCCTTTTTCCGGTCTTGATGAAGAGACAAAAAGAAAAACGGCAGCTTTTATTAAAAAGTATTTGAAGGGGCGGACTTTAATTGTGGCGACCCATGATGAGAAGGACGCAGAGCTTTTGGGAGGCAGGATATGGAACGTGAAAAAAAGCGGATTGCTTTAATCGGCATTATTGTAGAGGAAAGGGAGTCCGTGGAACGGATGAACAAAATCCTGCATGAAGCGGGGGAATATATTGTAGGCAGGATGGGGATTCCCCGGGTAGAGGAGGGAGTTAATGTTATCAGTGTGGTTTTAGACGCACCGGAGGAAAAAATCAATGCCCTTTCGGGGAAACTGGGAATGTGTAAAGGAATTACATCCAAAGTGATTTACGGGAAGAAGAGGTAAAAGGAAAAAATAAGTAAAAAACATAAGAAAACATAAGAAAACGCGAGGAAAAAATGCTAGTATTTTCCTCGCGTTTGTGCTATAATGCTAAAATGACTGTGAGTATGTATAGACAATCACAAATGCTTGTAGGAGGATAAATTAAGAAACATGAGCGTAAAAGTTGAAAAATTAGAGAAGAACATGGCAAAGCTTACGATTGAAGTATCTGCTGAGGAAATGGAAAAGGCAACGGAGGCGGCTTACCAGAAAAATAAAAACAGCATGAGCGTACCCGGTTTCCGTAAGGGTAAGGTACCGAGAGCCATGATTGAGAAAATGTACGGAAAGGGCGTTTTTCTTGAAGAGGCGGCTAATTCCGTTATTCCCGGTGCATATGAAAAGGCGTATGACGAATGCGGCGAGGAAATCGTTTCTTCTCCCGAAATTGACGTTATCACTTTAGAGGCAGGGAAGCCCTTTGTATTTACGGCAACCGTAGCCTTAAAGCCGGAGGTTACTTTAGGAAAATATAAGGGCGTTAAAATTGATAAAATAGAAACAGAGGTAACGGAAGAGGAAGTAAACGCTGTTATTGAAAGAGAGCGGGAAAACAACAGCCGCACCAAGTCAGTTGAAGGACGTCCCATTCAGGATAAGGATACGGCGGTTATTGATTTTGAAGGTTTTGTTGACGGCGTTGCTTTTGAAGGCGGTAAGGGAGAAAATTATGATTTGGTTATCGGCTCCCATTCCTTCGTTGATACATTTGAAGAGCAGTTAATCGGGAAAAATGCGGGGGAAGAGATAGAAGTCAATGTTACCTTCCCGGAGGATTACCATGCCAAGGAGCTGGCGGGAAAGCCTGCTTTGTTTAAGGTAACCGTTAAAGATATTAAAGAAAAGGAACTGCCTGAGATAGATGATGAATTTGCATCAGAGGTTTCTGAATTTGATACCTTGGACGAGTACAAAGAGGATGTTAAGAAAAATCTGGCGGAGAAGAAAGAGGCTGACGCTAAGAATCAGAAGGAAATGGCTGCAATCGAAGCGGTCATTGCAGATGCGGCTATGGAAATCCCCGATGCTTATGTACAGACAGTACAAAGACAGATGGTAGATGAATTTGCACAGCGTATCCAGATGCAGGGACTTTCCATGGAGCAGTATTTGAAGCTGACAGGCTCCAATGTTGCCATGATGGAGGAGCAGATAAAACCCCAGGCGTTAAAGAGAATCCAGTCCAGACTTGTTTTAGAGGCAGTTGTGGAAGCGGAGAAGATTGAAACAAGCGAAGAGGATTTTGATAAGGAAGCAGCAAGACTTGCAGAGGCTTACAAGATGGAAATCGACCAGGTAAAGGAAATGATTGGGGAAAAGGGCAAGGAAGAAATCATGAAGGATTTGGCGGTTACAAAGGCGGCGGAATTTGTGGCTGAAAATGCAAAAGAGAAGAAGAAATAACAGGATAATATTTATAGTATGATTTATAATATGGCAAGGAGGAATTTCAATGAGTTTAGTACCTTATGTCGTTGAACAGACCAGCCGGGGCGAACGTTCCTACGATATTTATTCAAGACTGTTAAAGGACAGGATTATCTTTTTGGGCGAGGAAGTAACGGATGTGTCTGCCAGCATTGTTGTGGCACAGTTGTTGTTCTTAGAGGCGGAAGATCCGGATAAGGATATCCATCTTTACATCAACTCCCCGGGAGGAAGCGTAACGGCGGGCATGGCAATTTATGATACCATGCATTATGTAAAATGTGATGTCAGCACGATTTGTATCGGTATGGCGGCAAGTATGGGAGCGTTTCTTTTGGCAGGCGGCACCAAGGGCAAGAGACTGGTGCTTCCCAACGCAGAGATTATGATTCATCAGCCTTCCGGCGGTTCCCAGGGACAGGCAACGGAAATCGAAATCGCCGCAAAGCATATCTTGAAGACAAAGGATAAATTAAACCGCATTCTTGCGGAAAATACAGGAAAAGATTTGGAAGTCGTGGCAGCGGATACGGAAAGAGACAACTGGATGAGTGCAAAAGAAGCCTTGGAATATGGTATTATTGATAAGATTGTAACCTCCAGACAGGCTGAGGAAGACAAAAATAAATAAGGAAGCAGGAGCATAATAAAATGGCAGGAAGAACACCCCAGGATAAAATCAGATGTTCCTTTTGTAATAAGACGCAGGACCAGGTAAGAAAGATGATTGCCGGTCAGGATGGGGTTTATATCTGCGACGAGTGTATCGACCTTTGCTCGGAAATTATGGAAGAAGAGTTTGAGGAAATGGAAAAGGACGAAAAAATGTCCATTAATCTCTTGAAGCCTATTGAGATTAAAGAATTTCTGGATGACTACGTAATCGGGCAGGAGGATGCAAAAAAGATACTTTCCGTTGCAGTTTATAACCATTACAAAAGGGTTACAGCAGATAAAAATCTGGATGTAGAATTACAGAAAAGCAATATTATTATGATAGGACCTACCGGTTCCGGTAAAACCTATCTGGCACAGTCTCTGGCAAAAATTATTAACGTACCTTTTGCCATTGCAGATGCTACGACGCTGACGGAAGCCGGTTATGTAGGCGAGGATGTGGAAAACATCCTGTTAAAACTGATTCAGGCGGCGGATTATGATATTGAAAAAGCCCAGTATGGGATTATTTATATCGACGAAATTGATAAGATTACCAAAAAGAGTGAAAATGTATCCATTACGAGAGATGTTTCCGGAGAAGGAGTGCAGCAGGCGCTTTTAAAGATTATAGAAGGTACTGTTGCAAGCGTTCCTCCCCAGGGAGGAAGAAAGCATCCGCACCAGGAGCTTTTGCAGATTGATACAACCAATATTCTCTTTATCTGTTCAGGAGCTTTTGATGGGCTTGAAAAGATAGTGGAAGCAAGGCTTGATAGAAAATCCATAGGCTTTAATGCAGAAATCGGAAGCAGGGGCAACCGGGATTTGGGAGAGCTTTTTAAGGATGTTACAGCGCAGGATTTGGTTAAGTATGGATTGATTCCCGAGTTTGTAGGGCGCGTTCCCATTACCATTTCTTTAGACGGTCTGGATGAAGAGGCGCTGGTTAAAATATTAACGGAGCCGAAGAATGCGCTTATTAAGCAATACCAGAAGCTGTTCGAAATGGATGAAGTGGAATTACTCTTTGATGATGATGCGGTAAAGGAAATCGCCTCTCTGGCAATGAAAAGAAAAACCGGAGCGAGGGGCTTACGTTCTATTATCGAGGGAGTTATGATGGATGTTATGTACCAGATTCCTTCTGATGATACCATAGCAACATGTACCATTACAAAGGGTGCGGTTTTGGGCGAGAGCAAGCCGGAGATTATCAGACGCGAACCGTTGAAGAAAGCAAGGTAGTTTATAGGACGCCGCCGCAAGGCGGCGTTTTGCGCATATTACATTTTGCGCATAACATTCAGCGGATAACAGGAGAAAAGGATAAATGGTAATTAAAAGCGTAAATCTGGAAACAGTCTGTGGGATAACCAGCGCCCTTCCGCAAAATGCATTACCGGAGATAGCCTTTGCGGGTAAGAGTAATGTGGGAAAATCCTCGTTGATTAACGGGTTGATGAACCGGAAAAATTATGCAAGGACCTCGGCACAGCCGGGAAAAACCCAGACGATTAATTTTTACAATATTAATGAAGAATTGTATTTTGTGGATTTGCCGGGGTACGGATATGCCAATGCAGCTGTGGAAGTTAAGGCAAAGTGGGGAAAAATGATAGAGAGGTATCTTCGTTCTTCCAAGCAGCTGAAGGCAGTTTTTCTGTTAGTTGATATCAGGCACGACCCGTCGGCGAATGATAAACAGATGTATGACTGGATTCTGGCTAACGGATATGAACCTATTATCATAGCGACGAAGCTGGATAAAATCAAACGCTCCCAGATGGATAAGCATTTAAAGGCTTTAAGAATGGGGCTGGGCGCGCCGGGTACAAGTATTTTGTTGCCGTATTCTGCACTGACGAAGCAGGGAAGGGACGAAATTTATGAATGCATTCAAACACTACTGTAAAATATTTTTAAATATTTTTATTCCCTGTATCAGTCTGGTTCTGCTGCTCTGGCTGGGACCAAAACTGATTCTGTTTTTTATGCCTTTTGTACTGGGATATATTTTGGCAAAGATGGCAAACCCTCTTGTGGCATTTATTTCAGAAAAATGCAAAATCAGGAGAAAGGCAGTTTCTGTCTTTATTATCGTTGCGGTTTTGGGAATTATTGTCCTGATTATTTACGGTGTAGGAAATTTCTTGGGAAAGCAGACGGCGGGGTTTATCATGGATTTGCCCGATATGTGGGAAGGGGCAGAGGCGGAGATTAGAAAAGCGGCGGCTCATTTTACAAAATTGTTTAACAGGCTTCCGGCGGATTCCCGGGAAAAGTTTTTGAGCTTGCAATCGTCTCTGGATGTATATATATCGGAGATTGTTTCCAAAATCAGTACGCCTACGATAACGGCTATCGGAAATGCGGCGAAGCACATTCCCAATGTGATAATAGGAAGTATTATGTGCTTTCTTTCCGCATACTTTTTTATAGCGGATAAGGATTATGCGGGAAATTTTCTGAAAAAATATATGCCGGAATCTCTTTTGGTAAAATGGAACCTGATATGGGGAAGCCTTGTGCGTTCCATAGGGGGATATTTTAAGGCGCAGCTGAAAATTGAAGTTTGGATGTATCTGCTTTTATATTTAGGACTGATGCTTGCAGGGGTAAATTATGCGGCGCTTGTGGCTCTTGGCATTGCTTTTCTGGACTTTTTTCCGGTATTCGGGACAGGAACGGTTCTGGCTCCATGGGCGGTCATTGAGTTTTTAAACGGCGATTATATCCGGGCGATTATTTTTATCGCACTCTGGGGAGTGGGACAACTCCTAAGGCAGATTATCCAGCCAAAGATTATGGGGGATTCCATGGGAATGCCGCCGATACCGACTCTGTTTTTGCTGTATATCGGTTGGAAAATAAATGGTGTCTGGGGCATGATTCTTGCCCTGCCGTTAGCAATTATTATTTTGAATCTGGATGCGGCGGGAATCTTTGACCAGTTTAAAATGAGTCTGAAATATTTGGTAAGAGATGTAAATCGTTTTCGGAGATTTAATTCCGATGACGAGGATTTTGAAGCGTAGAATATTCTGGTGTATAGAGAGAAAGGGAATTTTGTAATATGCGGGTAAAGATGGAAGATGGAATTTTGCAATGTACGGGTAAAGATGGAAGATGGAATTTTGTAATGTACGGACAAACATAGAATATGTGATTTTGAGGAAAGAAGGATTAGGATGAAAATTACAGTTTATAATTGCAGGGCTTTTGATGAACTGGACAATTTTAAGAAGATGGAAGCGGAGACGGGGGTGGAAATTGTCTGTTGTCCCGATGCGCCGGATATATCCAATATTCATCTGGCAGAGGGAGCGGAGGCGATTGATATCATTACTTCTAAAATGACGAGGGAATTGATTGAAGCCTTTGCGAAGATTGGCGTCAAATATATTGCTACCCGTACCATCGGCTATGACCATATTGACAGAGAGGCATGTGAACGGTTTGGTATTCATGTGAGCAATTCCCCCTATGGACCCAACGGGGTTGCCGATTATACGGTAATGCTGATTTTAATGTCCATAAGGAAGGCAAAGAGAATCTTGCAGAGAGGGAATTTGCAGGATTACAGCCTCATGGGGAATCTGGGCAGGGAAATGAAGGATTTGACCGTTGGCGTTGTAGGAACAGGAAATATTGGAAAAACCGTTGTAAAGAATTTAAGTGGATTCGGATGCAGGATTTTGGCATATGATTTATATGAAAAGGAAGAGGTAAAGAACTATGCTTCCTATGTGTCTCTGGACGCGTTGCTGTCCGAAGCGGATGTCATTACCTTCCATACGCCCCTGACAGATGAAAACTTCCATATGATAAACAGGGAGAGCATCAGGAAAATGAAGGACGGCGTGGTTCTTATTAATACTGCCAGGGGAGGGCTGATTGATTCGGAGGCTTTGATAGAGGGTTTAGAGAGTGGAAAAATCGGCGGAGCAGGCTTAGATGTGGTGGAGGATGAATTCGGACTTTACTACTACGATCACAAAAACGATGTGCTGACAAATCGCAGCATCGGCATTTTGCGTGCCATGCCCAATGTGACCGTAACCCACCATATGGCTTTTTACACGGATAACTGCACAAAAACGGTGGTAGAGGATTCCGTAAAGAGCTGCATTTTGTTTATGGAAGGAAAGGAAAATCCCTGGCAGGTATATTAGGCGGCGCTTGGAAAATTAGTAAAAAATGGAAGAAAAGCAGCAAAATTACAGGTTTTTGATTCAATATGAAGGAAGCAGATATTCCGGCTGGCAGAAGCTAGGCGGAAAGGAGCAGACCATACAGGGAAAGCTGGAAAATATTCTGGAAAGAATGACCGGGGAAGCGGTAACAGTCATTGGTTCAGGCAGGACGGATGCAGGCGTTCATGCAAAAGGACAGGTGGCGAACGCTCATTTGAGAGGAAATTTTTCAGAAAAGGAAATACTTGATTATGTGAATGGATATTTGCCGGAGGATATAGCAGTTTTAGAAGTGACAAAGGTGTCAGAAGAATTCCACAGCCGTTATCATGCTGTGGAAAAATGCTATTTGTACCGCTTGTCGGTTTCTGCGGCGCCAGATGTATTCCAGAGACGCTATGTGTATGAGTACGGAAGGGAATGTCTGAAGAACCGGGCGGGGGAAAGACAGGACGGGGAGGCTTTGCAGGGGCTTGACCTTTCGTCTATGAAAGAAGCGGCGGCATTTCTTGTGGGAGAGCATGATTTCCAAAGCTTTTGCGGGAGAAAGATGAAAAAGAAATCTTCCGTAAGGAATATCCGTGCCATTGAAATTGAGGAAAGAGACGGCGAATTACAGTTTTTGTACAGAGGGGACGGCTTTCTTTTTCATATGATACGGATTATGACAGGAACCCTTTTGGAAGTGGGAGAAGGGAAGCGGCAGCCGGAAGACATGAAGGAAATCCTGGCATCGGGCATCAGGGAAAATGCGGGGAGAACCATGCCTGCAAAGGGATTGACGCTTTTGTGGGTAAGGTATGGCGGCGAAGATGGGATAGGATGTTTATAAAGCGGCGTCGAAGCGGTTAGGGAAGAATCGGCGCATGCAAAGTAAAATTGTGATGAAACGGATATCGTAATTGCAGGTAAATTGTAGGTAAATCTTAGGTAACAGGACAGGAACAAAGGGAAAATTGAAAAATAGAGAAAAAAAAGAAAATCGAAGGGGAAAGATGATTTCCCGTATTATATTAGTCGTATATTTGCTTCTTTTAATCAGATTGATTATCTTGAAGTATCCCATTCCTGTGCTGCGGGGCATTATGGATGAATGGGAACTGAGCAACGCCAAGGCGGGGGTGGCAACCGCCAATCTGACTTTGTTTAAGACAATCCGTATGTATATCCGGTATTATGACAGGCTGAACGGATTTGACAACCTGTTTGGGAATGTGATTGTTTTTATGCCGTTGGGGATTCTGATACCTGTGTCATTTCCGGGAATTGACCACTGGTGGATGATTTTGCTGCATTCCTTCTGGCTGTCCCTTTGTATAGAGCTGTTTCAGCTGGTCAGCCATTTCGGGGTCTTTGATGTGGATGATATTCTGCTGAATACTCTGGGCGGGCTGCTGGGATTTTTCACATTTTTCATGATTCGGTTTGTGTATCGTAAAGTGCACGGAGAGAAAGTATAGGAAAAAGTGTAAAGGAGAGCGTGATGAAAAGCCTTTTAAAATATTTAAGCAATTATAAAAAGGAAAGTATTCTGGCGCCTTTATTTAAAATGCTGGAGGCATCCTTTGAGCTGCTGGTGCCCCTTGTTATGGCGGCAGTGATTGATAAGGGAATCGGGGGACAGGACAAAAATTATATTGTGTCCATGTGCTTCGTCATGATTCTCCTGGGATTGATTGGTTTTGTCTGCTCCATTACGGCACAGTATTTTGCGGCAAAGGCGGCTACGGGATTTGCCAGAAAGCTTCGGTATGAGATGTTTTCACATATTCAGAAGCTCTCTTATTCCAAGCTGGATACTGCGGGAACTTCCACCCTCATTACCCGTATGACCAGCGATGTGAATCAGGTGCAGAGCGGAGTGAATATGTTTCTCCGTTTATTTTTGCGTTCCCCATTTATTGTAATCGGCGCCATGGTCATGGCGTTTTATGTCGATGCCTCTGCGGCGGTTGTTTTTGCAGTGGCAATTCCACTGCTGTCCATAGTGGTGTTCGGTATTATATTTGCCAATATTCCTTTGTATAAAAAAGTGCAGAACAGGCTGGACAAGGTTCTGCTTGTTACAAGGGAAAACTTAAACGGCATCCGCGTTATCCGTGCCTTTAATCAGGAAGAGGAAGAAATAGAGGGCTTTGATGAAAAGAATAATGCTCTGACTAAAATACAATTATTCGCAGGGCGTATTTCGGCTTTGTTGAATCCCATTACTTATGTGATTATTAATCTTGCCCTGGTAATGCTTCTTTATAAGGGAGCAGTAAGGGTTAACGGCGGGTACATTACCCAGGGCGACGTCATTGCCCTGATCAGTTATATGTCCCAGATTCTTGTGGAGCTTGTGAAGCTGGCAAATCTGATTGTGACATTGACTAAGGCGGCTGCCTGTGCTTCCAGGATTCAGGGCGTCATGGAAATCCCGGAGGGGATGGAGGATGGCAGGAGCCTTGATGGAAGAGAAAAAGGAAGGGCAATGGAAGAGAAAACGGATGTACAGGCGGATAGAGAAACGGAAAGTGACGAGAGTGTCAGGTTTGAACACGTGGGCTTTACTTATGAAGGAGCAGGGGGAGAAGTGTTGACCGATATGGATTTTTCCGTGAAAAGGGGAGAAACCGTAGGCATTATCGGGGGAACCGGTTCCGGTAAGTCCACGCTGGTACAGCTGATACCGAGATTTTATGATGCCGGCACAGGGAAGGTGTATGTGGATGGAAAAGAAGTAAGGGAATATGAGCTTAAGGCGCTGCGGGACAAGGTAGGAATGGTGCCGCAGAAGGCGGCGCTTTTTAAAGGGACAATCCGTGAAAATATTTTGTTTGGCAGGGAAGATGCAACGGATGAGATGATTGAAGAAGCCATTACCGTGGCTCAGGCAAAGGAATTTATAGAAGCAAAGGAAGGCGGTCTTTTGTCAAAGGTGGAACAGGGCGGCAGGAATCTTTCGGGTGGACAAAAGCAACGGCTTACCATTGCCAGGGCGTTAGTCAGACAGCCGGAAATCCTGATTTTGGATGACAGCTGTTCCGCCCTGGATTATGCCACGGATGCAGCACTGCGGGCAGGGATTAAGGAGCTTTCCTACCATCCCACAGTATTTATCGTATCCCAGAGAACGGCGTCTATCCAGTATGCGGACAAGATTATCGTACTGGACGACGGGGAAATTGCAGGCATGGGCACCCATGAGGCGTTATTAAAATCCTGCCAGGTATATCAGGAGATTTACGACTCACAATACAAAAAGGAGGGTCGTTAGGATGAGAGGAAAACAAAAGGGAACCTTTAAAAAAGTATTAGGCAGAATCAGGAAATACTGGTTTTATCTGGGCGTTTCGCTGCTTCTTACCATAGCTGCGGTTGCCTGCACCCTGTATCTTCCTATTCTGACCGGCAAGGCAGTGGATTGTATTGTGGAAAAGGGATTGGTGGATTTTGAAGGGCTTTTTGCCATTTTTAAAACCATGGTCATTGTCATTGCCGTAACCGCCATAGCCCAGTGGCTTATGAGTCTGTGCAACAACCGCATGACCTACTGCGTGGTACGGGATATCAGGAAGGATGCTTTTGAAAAGCTGGAAATTTTGCCGCTCAAATATGTGGATAATCATCCTACGGGGGAGATTGTCAGCAAGGTTATTGCCGATGTGGACCAGTTTGCCGACGGTCTTTTGATGGGCTTTACCCAGCTGTTTTCAGGGGTTTTGACCATAGTGGGCACTTTGGGATTTATGCTTTCCATTCATGTGGGCATTACGCTTGTAGTGGTTATTATTACGCCCGTTTCTTTGTTTGTGGCAAGCTTTATTGCCAAAAAGACCTTCGATATGTTTAAGGAGCAGTCCATTACCAGAGGGGAACAGACTGCGCTGATAGATGAAATGATAGGAAACCAGAAGGTGGTCCAGGCGTTTTCCAGGGAAGGGGATGTATTGGAACGCTTTGAGGAGATTAACGGAAGGCTGGAGAAATGTTCTTTGAGGGCGACTTTCTTTTCCTCCATTACCAATCCTGCCACAAGGTTTGTAAACAGCTTAGTCTATACGGGAGTGGGGATTACGGGCGCTTTTGCGGTGTTAAAGGGCTTTTTGACGGTGGGGCAGCTTTCCAGCTTTTTGAGCTATGCCAATCAGTATACGAAGCCTTTTAATGAGATTTCCGGTGTGGTAACGGAGCTGCAAAATGCCTTGGCTTGTGCGGCAAGAATCTTTGAACTGATTGAGGAAGAGCCCCAGGTGCCGGATAAAAGGGACGCTTTTGTGCTGGAAGAGGTAACGGGAAAGGTGGATTTAAAGAATGTAAGCTTTTCCTATGTGCCGGGCAAAAAGCTGATTGAGCATTTCAATCTGGCGGTTAAGCCGGGGCAGAGGGTTGCCATTGTAGGTCCTACGGGCTGTGGGAAAACCACGGTCATTAATCTGCTGATGCGTTTTTATGATGTGGATAAGGGCGCTATTGAGGTAATGGGAAAGGATATCAGGAATATTACAAGAAAGAGCCTGCGGGGGTCTTATGGTATGGTGCTTCAGGACACCTGGCTGAAGGCGGGGACGATTTTTGAAAATATTTCCATGGGTAAGCCGGATGCCACCATGGAGGAGGTTATGGAAGCGGCGAAGGCTTCCCATGCCCACAGCTTTATTAAGAGGCTTCCTAAGGGGTATGATACGGTTATCGGCGAGGACGGCGGAAGCTTGAGCCAGGGACAGAAGCAGCTTTTATGTATTGCAAGGGTTATGCTTTGTCTGCCGCCCATGCTGATTCTGGACGAGGCGACTTCCTCCATTGATACGAGGACGGAAATTAAGATACAGAATGCATTTGCCACTATGATGAAGGGCAGGACCAGCTTTATTGTGGCACATAGGCTTTCTACGATTAAGGAGGCGGATGTGATTCTGGTCATGAAGGACGGGAATATTATAGAGCAGGGAAACCATGGGGAGCTTCTGGCGCAGGATGGGTTCTATGCGAAGCTTTATAACAGCCAGTTTGCGGTGTAAAAAAGCCTTCTGTTTTTGCAGTAAATGCTTATAAAAACAGAAGGCTTTTTTGACGCTACAGCCCCTTCCGGCAAGCGGTGTTTTCTATTCTTTATGAAAGCGTTTAAATATAGGGGTTTTTAATATCAGAAATGCCTAAAAGGTAGTCAGTTGAGCAGTGGAAATAGTTTGCCAGTTTGATTAATACGTCGGTGGGAATATCCCTTGCACCGATTTCGTAATAAGAATATGCTACCTGGGAGCAGTTTAAATATTTTGCCACATCGGCTTGTCTCAAATCCATGTCTTCCCTTAAATTTCGAATACGTTCATACATAATATCACACCTCAATATTTATTATGGTTAAAACAAATTGTTATATTGATTTATAAAACAAAATGTTTTAAAATGTTTACAATAAAGAAAAATTACCGGTACAAAAGAGGATGATTTTGTGAAAAGAAAAGGAATTTGTAAAATATTTATCGCATTGTTCTGTATGGGGTGGCTTTTGGGATGCGGGCAGGAAAAAGCGACGGAGGGAGATATTATTCTCCATGCAGGCATAGGTGCATGGGAAATGGACTATATATGGGAAGGAACAACCGGCATTTCAGAAGGACAAAATTATCGGGAGAAGGAGATTCAATCGGTCAGATACATCTATGACAGTCTGCCTGTGGAAGTGTATTTGGGGATGGAAAAGAATGCCGCCCCGATGGTTTTGATTGCAAACAAAGGGCTGGGATATAAAATAAGACTTGGAACGGGGCAGAGTTATCAGATGCAAAGAGGGGACAGACTCTTTTTAAAAAGGAGCAGCGATGTGGAAATCTATACATCAGGAGCAGGCGTGGAAAGGAAAAGCTGTGACCGCATAGGGGACATTTGTGAGGTATGCAGAGAACAGGAGAATTTGGTTTTTCGAACGCCGGAGCATGGAAGAGGGTTTTTGTTTTACCAGTGCACCAGGCAGAAAGGAAAATTGTATATAACTTATTTTTAACAGCTTTTAAGAAACCTTTTTGGATTCGTCCACATTTTTGACAAAATTTTTTATTAAAAAACACCCGTTTTACTAAATACGGTAATAACAGGTGCTTTTTTGTGTGTTAAAATAGCAGGAAATGGATTTTACAAAGGAGAAAAGCATGAAAAAGAGAGTATTAAAAATGATAATTGGTATTCTGGGATTTGCCATGGTTTTTGGTGCTGTATTTGGGACATTATCCATAGAGGTGTCTGCGGAAACGGAGTATGAGTATGATGATTTAAACCGTTTAACCAAAGAGCGGCATGACGATGGAACGGTCATTTATTATAGTTATGATTCCAATGGAAATTTGTTGGAGGTAAAGATAGGGGGCGAGAGCGGCACGGGAAATGAAAGGGCTGATGAAGGTCAGGCTGGAAGCCGGAACGAAACTCCGAATGGAAATCGGACCGGGGAGACAGATTCCGGCTTGGGAGGAGAGGTATTGGAAAAGGGCGGAAGCAATATAACTGAAAAGGGTCTGGAAAATGCTGTGGAAAATAACGGAGAGGATAATGGAGGCAGTCAGACGGGATATTTGCAGGAAAACGTCCGGGAAGGAATTGGGGAAATTGCTTCGGAAAGTATTTCAGGAGGGGAAAAAGCCGGAGAAGGAGATGTTTTTGAAAATAAGGACGGAAACGGAACGGTAATCGCAAAGCTTCTGGCGGTATTGGCTGCTTTGACAGCAGCTTCATTTGGCGGCGTTTTTGCATGGAAGAAAAGAAAATCTGATGAAAACAAAAGATAAGTGAAAGAAAATGAGGGGCAAGATGAGAGAAATAAAGATAAACAAAAGAAAAACGATGAGAATTCTGAAAAGGGCGCTGGCTTTGATGCTGGTAATCTGCTGCCTGCCTTTCGGGGATTATGTACAGGCTTTTGGGGCGGCAATACCGGATGCGGAACAGAGTGTGCCTGCATTGGTCAGCGGGAATCATACAGGCGTGCATCCGTCTGACAGGCAGGATGTGCAGGGGGACGAACAGCCCAATGAAAAAGCGGAGGAAAAAGCGGAGGCGCAATCAAACAGTCAATCAAAGGAGCAAGGAGACGGAAACTTGCAGGTACAAGCCGAAGAAAATGTTGACAGCCATGTTATGGAATTTGATGACTTGACCGTTACAAAGAACCTTACCTTAGAGGCTGATATGGAGACGGGAAATCTGTTTCTTTTGCAGGGGGAGTTGAATCTCAACGGATATACCCTGACTGTTCACGGGGATTGTATACAGCCCGGCGGCAGTATGGTTATTAACGGGGGAAAGCTGATAACGGAAGGGGATTACAGGATTCAGTCGAGAACGGTTGTGGAAGAGGACGCTTTGGGGGAGTCGGCGGATGCTTTTGAAGGCGTGGCAGATACAGGTGGGAAAATAGGAGAGGTGCAGTATGAGTATGATTACAGCACCGGCACTTTAACTATGACCAACAGTCAGGATTATGTACAGGTGTTTGGAGATTTTGTGACGGATTCCGACAAAAATCATGCAGGACTGCTTTTGGACGGGGTTTTAGAGGTTCAGGGGAATTTTACACAGCTGAATACAAAAGGAAATTATAGTTTTCATGCGCTGCAGAACCATAAAGTATATCTTACGGGAACATCGGGAAAAACGGTAAGCTTTACTTATGATATGTATAACAGTTCGCGGTTTGCAAATCTGGAAATTGATTTATGTATGTCTCATGATACAGATGGAGAGGGGATGCCCGGCGCAGATGGAAATATAGGTGGAGAGACGGTAAACGGGAATGATGAAAATGCAGAACGGGAGGCGGTATCTGACATAGGAGAAAATGCAGGTAAGGCGGATTTGACATTTATAGGAGAACCCTATGTAGCAGGCTGTATTGTAGAAAATGAAGTAGAGGAAAAGCCTGTTATTGAGGGAAGTATCAGAGTGGGAAGCAGCACAAGCTTCGAAACGGGATATTATTGCGGTAATATCACACTTTCGTTCTATTTTTCAAATTATAAAGACCTTGTTATAGATGGAAACCTAAACTGCAATAAAAAGCCGCTCTATGTTTCGGCACATTTGACTGTAAAGGGAGACGTATTTATGCTGCCTCAGCTGCAAATGAGTGCGGGAACTCTGACGGTAGAAAAGAATTTAACGATTGAAGGTAACAATGGCAGAGATGACGGCTTGAAGATGAAGAATGATTCTGACTACATTGCAGTATATGGGGATTTTATATATGGTGGAAATATACGGAAAAGAGATGATTTCATTACAGCAGGAACCTTAGAGGTAAAGGGGAATTTTAACTGCGAGGCAGCCTTCTATGCAACGGAAAAACACCGCGTGTTGCTTTCAGGTACAGGACTGCAAAATGTAATAATGAATTCTGATTCCGGATTTCACATTTTGGAGCTGCAAAATGAGAGTGAAGAAGGCGTTTATTCTGAGGATGCAATTTTAAAAAATATTCTTATCAGGAACGGATGCAGGCTTACTTACGGCAGTATGGAAGGAGAATTCGGCTGGACTCTTACTGAAGATACAGTGGTGCAGGGGGATCTGGTATTAGTGGATGATGTTCTGGATTTGAACGGATACACTTTGAATGTAAAGGGAAACCTGATTCATCAGAACGGAGAAATTTTTATTCATGGCGGCAGGCTTTTGGTTGACGGCGATTACCGCATGCAGATGAGAAGCGGAGAGAATGGAAATTACAATTATGGAAATTCTGTCGGCATTTTGAAGATGACGGAGGAATCAGATTATTTTTTGATAGGAGGCAGTATGTATGTTTACACAATGCAGCCTTCATCAGGGCTTTTAAAGGCAGGGACAATAGAATTAAAAGGGGACTTCCATGTTTTTTGCCAAGGGTCTGATGAAAATTTTGCGGCGTCGGGAAGTCATACAATGTATCTGACCGGAAATAATGTCCAAAGAATCAGTTTTGAAGGGTATGGTCCGTTTAACTGCATCCAAAATCTGAAGGTGGATAATGGTGTCGGTTTGAATTTGGAAACGATAGTGGTCGTAAAGGGCAATATTGATATAACCAGCGATATAACGGTAGAAGGGAAACTTGGGATTGATAAGACAACAACATTTTCCGACAATCTATATAGAGGAAACATTAGTGTGGGAAATCTGGAGTGGACGTCTGATTTTGTAATAAAGGGAAATCTGTATGTGGGGCTGAATCTAACGGTTTCTTCCTGCCGATTAACGGTGGAGGGAGATGTTTTGGCAGATAACGGCTCAATTAAAATGAATAAAGGAGAATTGGTTGTCGGTAATGATTTGTCCTTTCAAAGAACCAGCGCTTCAAATTATCTGGAAATGCAAAATAATGAGGACTATATACTGGTAAATGGTAAATTCAATTATTACGCTTTAAGAAGTTTTATAACAGCAGGTACTTTAGAGATAAAAGGAGATTTTACAACAAATGCGCTGTTTAAGCCTTCCGGAACCCATAAGGTCATTTTGTCGGGCGATGAAAAACAGACAATTACCATGGCGGATAATGCCGTATTTCACATTTTGGAGCTTCGCAACTACAGCATAGACGGGGTCTGTACAGCAAGACCTACATTGGATTACGACCTCCTGCTTTCCAACGGCTGTAAACTAAATTACGGCAATCTTCAGGGAAACAGCGGTTTTACCCTTAACCGGGATATGGTAATCGGGGAAGATTTCATTTTAACGGACGGGGTTCTTGACTTAAACGGTCATAAGCTGACAATCAAAGGAGAATTTTTACATGCAGGGGGCACTGTTATCATAAATGGCGGAATCTTGGAGGTACAGGGAGATTACAGACTTCAGTGGCGGGAAGAAATGGACGGAATGCAGATTTATAGCGCCGGATACGGGAAACTGCTTATGAACTCTGACGATGACACATTTGTCATAAATGGAAACTGCATTGTGGAGCCCTCTAAGGTAACGGGAAAGGGCGAACAGGAACCTGTGAATGCCATGGACGGCTGGATAACCGGAGGAACGATTTCCATTGGCGGAGATTTGGGGCAGCTTGGAAAAGAAGCTTTTATTGCCGGCGGCACAAGTACGGTATATCTTAAAGGAAGCAGAAAGCAAAGCGTGGCGGGGGCACAGGATTTCAGAATCAAAAAGCTTGTCATAGAAAACACCTCAGGGGAAGGCGTTTTCTTCTTAACGGATGTACAGGTGGAAGAAGGTCTTTCCGATTTGGCTAAAAAAGCATATGGCGAGGGATATGTATTTGTTTCCGGTACGGATGTGGTAGAAAACGGCATATTTGGCGGCAACTTAAGAATTACGGAAGAAGAAACCTTATCCCGTGATTTGGAAATCGGTGGCAGTCTGTATCTGGAGAAAGCCTTCAGACTCAACGGACAGAGGGTTTTGGTGGATGGCAGTCTGATTGTGGATAAGACGGGAAGCCTGATTATGCAGAATGCAGAGGATATGATTGCGGTTGGTAAGGATTTGGAATATGCTTCCGTGGCAGGCAGCATTTTGAGTGCAGGCACATTAAAGCTTGCCGGGAATTTTACAAAAGCGGCGGGCGCAAGGTTTGTGGCGGAGGGAGAGCATGTAACCGTTCTTTCGGGCAGGGGAGGCGAAGACGGAAGCCTTCTCATCCAGAACATTGATTTTTCGGGAAGCGACGGCAGCAGATTCCATACCCTTGTGTTAAAGGAGCCTTTGGGTGCAGGATATGTCTTTTTGGCGCTGCCGGAGCAGATTGCGGACGAGGTAATTTATGAAGGGGACGAACAGCAAAGACCGGGGGCGGTTACTTTATTAAAGGTAACGGGACAGACTGTCAATTCCATAACTATCAGCTATGAGGGCGCGGTTTCTTTGGAAGAGATTGCAGGATATAAAATCTACCGGGACGGCAGACAGGTTGCCATAACGGAGCAGACAACCTATACCGACGGCAGGCTGGAAGCCGACCGGGAATATGTGTATAAGGTGTATGCCGTGGATGCCAGGGGGAATACGGCAAAAGCTTCCCCGGAATGTACGGGAAAAACCCTGACGGATGTTATCCCGCCCTCTGTAGTCAGCGGGCTTACGGTAACGGGAAGAACCGGTTCGGCGATTACCCTTAGCTGGAGTCCTGCAACGGATGACTCCGGGGTTTTGGGATATAAGGTTTACCGGGACGGGGAACTGATAGCGGAAGGAATCGAGAATACAGAATACAAAGATTGCGGATTAGCCGAAAATACATTGTATACCTACACTGTTACAGCCGTTGACGGGGTGGGAAATGAATCCGTGCCCTGTGAAGAGGCGGACGGTGCCGTCAGTATGCCTAAAATCATTTCCGTAACCCCAGAGGATTACGAAAGCATAGGCGGGGAAAGCGTAACCTTACGGGTTACCTTTAAGGATTCAGGCTGCAGCAGGGGAAACAGGGTGGATATTGCCTGCTATGATGGGGATAAAGACATCTGGAAGGCGGTAACGAAGGTTTCCCTGGGACAGAGCAGCTCAAACGATACAACTCTTTATGCGGAAACGGAATGGGATTTGACCGCCATGGAAAAGGACGGGGATGTGGACGTCAGATTCCGGGTAACGGATGAAGACGGAAACAGCAGGGAACAGATTGTAACCTATTATCTGGACCGGAAAGCGCCGGAACAGGTAACGGGCATAAAGGTTTCCGATGAGGACGGCACCTTAAGGATAAAATGGGACCGTTGTCTGTCGGCGGATACGAAAGGGTATTTGGTTTACCGCATGGAGGAAGGAAGCGGGAAATATATTCTGGCAGCGGACATTGAGAACGGGGATATTACCGCATGGAGCGATGCGGATGTGGAGACGGGAAAAACTTATATTTATCATATTCGTGCCTATGATGCTTTCGGGCAAAAAAGCGTTTTGTCCGAAAGAGTCAGTGCCATGGCGGGAGAAGACAATGTGGCGCCGCAGATTCTTTCTCTTTCTCCTTCGGGGGGAAAGGTCAGCGGTCAAAAACTGATACAAGTGTCAGCTTCGGATAACAGGGCGCTTTCAGAGCTTCGGCTGTACATCAGAAAAGAAGGAGATGACGCATGGACCCTTCTGGGAAGGTCTGATGTTTCCGGCAGGAATCAGGAAGCAAGCTGTTATATTACATGGAACACAAAGGAATACCAGGATGGAAATTATGAATTAAAGGCGGAAGCCACAGACGCTGCAGGCAATGTCAATGAAAAGGAATTCATCCGTTTTTACCAGGCGGATAACAGGGGCATTGGAAAAATTATCTTGGGGGAGGCTTTTTCCACAAGCACGGCGGTGCAGTTGACCTGGGAGGATGTGGCCGAGGAGGATTTCGGTTATTTTGTTGTGGAACAGTTCGTTGACGGAAGCTTTATACAGGCTGCCAGAGTAACGGATAAGCTGGGAGCCAACGTGGAAAATTTAAAACCCGATACGGAATATACCTTCCGGGTCGTGGGCTATGATATTTTAGGAAACAGAGGCGAGCCGTCAGATGTGGTTAAGGTGCGGACTACAGAGGACGTTACCCTGCCTTCCATCCGCGCCATAGAGCCTGCGCCGGGGCGTTTCGGGGAAAAGCTGTCCTTGAAAATGAAGGTTGCGGATAATGCGGCAGTAGGAAACGGAATATTTTCCTATTCTTGGGATAAAGAAAATTATACGGTATTGTCAAGTCAGGACGGGCAGGGAGAAAAGGAGGAGACTTTTTCTTATGAATGGGATATTTCAGCCCTTCCTGAGGGAGAGATTTATATAAAATTTGAAGCCATGGATAAGGCGGGAAATGTCAATGCATTAGTGGACGGGGAAGAGATTATATGCACTTATATCATAGACCATACGCCGCCGGAGAAAATAACCGGAGCTTCTGCTAAGGGCGGGGAAGGGTTTATTCATCTGTCATGGGACGAACCCCTTGAGGATGACATTCAGGCGTTTATTGTTTACAGGGCAGGTAAAGACGGCGTTTACCGCCCGATTCAGAAGGATTGCAGAACAAAGGATTATTATGATGTGGCGCTGCAGGCGGGAGATTCCTTTTCTTACCGAATCAGTGCAGTTGATAGTGCAGGCAACGAAGGAGAGAAATCAGATTCCGTAAGCGGCATGGCGCTTATGGACGAAGAAGCGCCTGTTGTGACGGGAATATCCCCGGAAAAAGGAAGCAGACAGGGAAGCAATACGGTTATTAAGATATTTGCGAAGGATAATGCGGCGCTTTCCATGGTTGAGGCGGAATATAGGGAAAAGGATTCAGAAGAGCTGTGGCGGGAAATTGACCGGACGGAAGGGAGTGAGCGGTATATCTACAGCCGGATGGAATGGAATACGGAAGGCTTAAAGGAAGACTGCGTTTATGAAGTGCGGGCAAAGGCTGTAGACAAAGCAGGAAATGTCAGTGAATATGTATACAGCGAATATGAGTTTGATTTAACTGCGCCTTCATCGCCAAAGCTTCAGGCTGACAGCGGAAGCTTCAGGGTAGAATTGTCATGGAGCGGCAACGAAGAAGAGGACTTTGATGTTTATAAAATATATCGCGCGGAAGCAGGAAGCAACCATTATGTCTGCATTCAGACTACAGAGGAAATTGCTTTTACTGATATTACGGTGGAGCCGGATACCATGTATACCTATAAGGTGGCGGCATATGATATTTATGGAAATTACAGTGAAAGCAGGAAGGCTTCTTCTTACGGAAACAGTATTGATACCATTGCGCCGGAGGCAGTTCTGCCGGAAAATATGATGGGTGTTTCCGGTTTGGAGCTGGGCTTTGACGGAACTGCGTCCTATGATAATGTAAGGATTGTTACCTATGAATGGGATTTTGGGGACGGAAGCGGCAAAAAGGGAGCAAGACCTGTCCATATCTATGAAAAGCCGGGAACCTATACGGTTACCCTGACGGTTTTTGACGCATGGGGAAATAAAGATACTGCCACGACCAATGTGATTATCCGGGACCGGGATAATAACGGAATGATTACCATAACCATAACGGACGAAAGCGGGAATCCCCTGCCCTATGCCTATGTATATACCCGGCTTGGAAATGACGACGGGGATATTTTGAATTTACGTGCCGATGGCAGTGGACGGGTGTGCATTGCGGCAAAGGAAGGCGTTTACCAGTATGCTGCCTATGCGGAAGAATATCTGCCGAAGGAATCCACTTTCAGAATCGACAGCGGCAGCAACAACAGGGCGGTTCTGGGACTGGAAAAGGGCGAGGTTATGACCGGGGAATTAAGCGTCCATAGGATGGAGCTGGAAGAATTGATTGAGGTGGGCGTGGACTTGTCGGCTCCTGAGAATTTCCATACCTTTACCTTTAAGAGCACCTTTATTTTTCATGAACAACCCATTCCCGTTTCCGTGGAATATGTAGGCAATATGGCGGGCGGTGGTCAGAACGTCATTAAGGTCTATGGAGCGGAGGACGGAAAACATGACAAGGTATTGAATATTTTCCTGATACAGCCGGAGGGAGAGAT
>N._stephensi_709_foregut__coassemble_99_pt1 | contig 33668 bp, 34 predicted proteins | sample N__stephensi_709_foregut__metabat2_low_PE_012 | metagenome-assembled genome bin N | reverse complement strand
GGCGACAGGCGGGATAACCAATGTGCTGGGCGGCGGAAATGCAGGAAGAAGTCCGGCTGTAAATGGACCGGGGGGAATAACGGGTTTTGTGGAAAGTGTTGCGGCACAGGTGGAAGTGATCAGATGCCAGGCTTATGAGTATTGTAATAACATGCAACAGCAAATTATAGTAAAAAATGGGGGCAATCTATTTACTATTCCTGCAGTTATAAATGGAAATTTAAACGGCAAAGAAAAGAATTTGAATCCGATGGATAGTTGGTTTTCATTGGGGACTAAGAATGGAGTTATCAAAGATGAAGAAGGAAGATATCTAATAAACGTAGGTTGTAAAATTGTAGACCCTGAGTATCCAGATTCTGGAAAAATAAGAGCAGATGAATTTGGCAACTATCCTCAAATTGATATTGTTTTAGAGAACAAAGAAACTGGAGAAACAATAACTGTATCTTGTCAGGTATCTAATTTTAAAGCACATACGTATAATAAGTATCCAACTGAAGAACATTCTGTAGATAATGGGAATACAGCAGAGTTTTTGATTGATAGTGGTTGGGTTCAAACGGGGATAGCGTATCCTTTTTCGTATAATGCGTTAAATGGAATTCCGTGTTCTCCCATCAATATGGATGGATCGGTTATTGAATTTGTAGGAACTGATGTTGATTTTCCGGCAAATGATTATAGATTAAAAGAAGTAATTGTGATAGCAAATAATTAATATTTCAATGGAATTATAATGAAGAAAAACCTTGGTCTATATGAAAGCTTTAAATACTAGCTATATTGAGAAGGGTAATGTAACAGAAGTATGTAGGACAACAGTAAAAAGATCCTTACATTAAAATCAAGAATCTATGAAAGATGTCTAGAGAGGCAAAGCGAATGAAATAGTATTCAGGCGGAAGAATTCAGACCAATATGGAGTTCGTTAAATGTAAATTAAAGTATAAAATATTTAGGGAAGGATATACGATGAACAAAAAATTAGTAGCATGTTGGTTGTTATTATCACTATTAATATTATTAACCGGATGTGATGATATATTAATGTCTGCAAAATCTGTTAAAATTGAGTTAGGGGATGTTGTTTCAGAAGATGTATTGGATTATGTTTATGTAGAATCCGGTATGCAACAGAAGGTATGTAAAAAAGCCAAATTAAATATTTTGGAAATAGACTCAACGGCTGTTGGAGAATATAATGCAATCGTTAAGTATGGGCAACAAGTACTTGTAATACCTGTTATTGTGGAAGATACAACTCCGCCTGTCATTGAAGCTAAAGATATAGTTTTCAATGAGGAAGATAAAGTAATAGCTGAGGATTTAGTGGAAGTGAGTGATTTTTCTGACACATCACTTTATCTTTTAGATGGTACAAGCGGAATACAGTTGAACTTTGCTACATTAAGACCGGGAATGACAGTAATCGTAAAAGCAGTAGACGAATTTGGAAATGAAACAATAGCCGAAATTGCTCCGCAAGTATTAAAGAAAAATAAAGATAAAATTCCGGAAGCAAGAAGTTATGAAAGTACAGATGGTTTTCCTTACGGAAAATTGGATTGTGTAGATAATGATACCTATGAAATGTTAAAAGAAGCCTATGGGAAGATTGAATGGAATGTAGAATTTAAAACCGGCAATATAGAACAATCTGATTTTTATAAGAGAAAATATAAGGAACTTTTAGATGGCAAGGTAAAATTCCTAAAGACAGAAAAATACACGTATTCAGAAGTGAGCGAATGGATGTATCTGTATGAATTTTTAAGTGTGGATGAAAATTACAATCCATCAGATTTATTTAATGGGGATGATTATGGGTTTGGATTATATTTTTTTGATGCAGATGGCGATGCATTACCGGAATTGTGTATTGTAGAGCATGTGGGAGCAGGAGCAATTCATGGAGTATACATTTATAAGTACGAAATTGATTCAGATAGAATTATTCTCTTAAAAACATACAACGGTCCGGTTAGTCAATTAATCGGTACGCAAACCATTGGTGTGTATTGGGAAGACCGTCAATTCAGATTGGAAAAGTTTGGATTAGACCCCAAGGATGAAATGACCGTGGAATTTATAAATGAGTTTTTTTATTCGGATGGAGACGGTAATTATCTGGTATCTTTCCCCCTTTATGCTAATCAGGATAAACAAATTGAATTGGAGAGTAAAGTCAAAAATCAAGGATATTACGATGAAAGCCGGGGATTATTTTTCTTTCATGTGACAGAGGAGCAATATAATGAACTGACAAACCCATTTTTTGGTGCATATTCTGAATTGGATATGAAACGGGAACAAGTTACTTATACGTATGAAGAATTATTTCAGATTTTCTAGTTGGATGAAATTAGGTGCTTAGAAAATGTTAAGCATTCACAGTAAAAGCATCCACAGGAAAGGAGCAGTAAACGGTTAAACAAAATAATAGCCGGGTTAGGATATAATCCATGCCTGACTATTATCTGATAGTATGTAAATCTAAAAACAGCCATATACGGAATCCGCTCAGCATATGCCATCTTTGTTGTTTTTATTGCTGTTCCTGGGTTAAATCCAAGGTTCCGCTCAGCGTTTTCATTAATTTTTTATCCGTATTCAGGTTGTAGGCTGCCATTTCTTCAAAGGTCAAGCCGTCTGCTACGGTAACCTTCATTTCGTAGGGATATATCCTGGCTGTTTCCAGATTTCCGTCTTTTACTAAAATCAGATAAAATTTAAATTCGCCGTCGTCCCTGACAATATATTTGTATTTGTTGGTAAATGTGTCATTTAAAAGACCCTTGTGCACTTTGTTTTCCGCTTCGTCAATTTCCTTGGTAGCGTAAACATACCATGCGTAGTTTTGAGATAAATCGGCGTTTAATTCTACGCGGAATGCCCAGGTGTTTGTGCTGGTTTCTTCAACTGTTAATTCGTGACTGGTTACTGGCGTTGTTAATTCGGAATAAGAACAGCCCGATAAAGCGAGCATGGATATAAGCAACACCATTCCAAAAAAAACATTTCTGAATTTCTTCATTTTATCGACCCCTTTCAATCTAAATAACACGATACTAATCATAAGTATAAAGTTTTTTTCCAAATATGCAAGATTTATGGCGAAAATATCAGAAAATTTTTAGATTTTCCGGTTCCCGGTTTTTTACTAAAACTATTTGGCAGGAATGACTTTTATGATATAATGTACGCAAAGAGCAGAGGCAAGCCATGTGCGCAAAGGACAGGGATAAATGAAAAAAACTGTTTACAGGACATTGAACAGATACGGAAAAGATATTCTCAATTCCGAGAATTATAAAAAGAGTAAAACTTTTGTCCAGCACGGGGATTTTTCGGTGTGGAGGCATAGTTTAAATGTGGCGGGAGTCAGCCTGCGGATAAGCCGTGCCCTGCCGATACGGTTTCATGAGAGGGAATTGGTAAGGGGCGCCCTGCTGCATGATTATTTTTTATATGACTGGCATAAAAAAAGAGTCGGAATGAGAGAAATCCGAAATTTTTACCAGATGCACGGGTTTACCCATCCGGCGATTGCGGCAAAGAATGCCAGAAGGGATTTCCACACCGGAAAGCTGGAAAATGAAATCATCAGCAAGCATATGTGGCCCCTGACAATCAGAAAAATACCTACATGCCGTGAAGCGTGGGTGGTAACTCTGGCGGATAAATACTGTTCTTTGATGGAAACCCTTCATTTTATGAAAGGGGATTTACGTGGATAAATTAAAAGAGGCGTTACAGGAATTAAAGGAGAGCGATTATTATCCTTTTCATATGCCCGGGCATAAGAGAAGGGAAAAAGGGGATTCTGACTGTCATCCTTATCTGGAAGATATTACGGAAATTGACGGTTTTGATAATCTTCATCATCCGGAGGGAATTATCAAAGCCGAGCAGGAATTTGCGGCAAAGGTCTTTGGGGCGGAGGAATCCTTTTTTCTGGTAAACGGAAGCAGCTGTGGCGTATCAGCGGCGATTGCAGCGGTTTCGGCAGATTCGGAGAAAAGGATTTTGATGGGAAGAAACGGACATAAATCTGCTTATAACGGCTTATATTTTGCAGATACGGGGGCAGATTATTTATATCCCCACAAAATGCAGGGCGTTTCCTTTTTGGGTGCGGTCAGTCCGGAGGATGTGCTTGAAGCAGTAAATGGAGATGCTTTATACAGTGCGGTTTTTTTGACGTCGCCGACCTATGAAGGCGTTGTCAGCGATGTAGAAAGGATTTGTAAAATAGCCCATGGGAAAAATATTCCTGTTATTGTGGATGAAGCCCATGGAGCGCATTTAGGACTCTGGGGCGGAGATGGATATTTTCCCAAAGGGGCGCTCTGCCAGGGAGCGGACATTGTAATTGAAAGTCTCCATAAGACTCTTCCTGCCATGACCCAGACGGCAATTCTGCATGTGCAGGGAAATCTGGTAGACCGGGAAAGGCTGAAGCTGTATCTTGCCATGTTCCAGTCCAGCAGCCCTTCTTATGTTTTGATGGGAAGCATCAGCTCCTGCGTTCATTTTTGTATGGAAAACGGGCAGAAGCTTTTGGAAAATTACAAAGAAAGGCTTCAGGACCTTTACGAAAGGACAAAAAATCTGACGCATCTGTCAGTTGTGCCTGCGGTTTTGGCGGATAATTCTTCAGGCATAAAAATAAGTGCGGAAAGGGACCCGGGCAAAATCATAATCGGGGTAGGAAAGAGCGGATTAAAGGGGAAAGCGCTTTACGACCTTTTAAGGGAAAAATATCATCTGCAAATGGAAATGGCAGCTACGGATTATGTGCTTGCCATGACCAGTGTTATGGATACGAAAGAAGGTTTTGAAAGATTTATCTGTGCCCTGTGGGAAATAGATGCGCAGATAGTGGGAAAAGAAGCTGTATGCGATGGCAGACCAATGCCGGAAAAGGCTGAAGCCTTATGTTCCATCAGGAAAGCGTTAGCAAAGGCGTCAGAGCCTGTGGAATTTGAAAAATGCGCCGGCAGGGTCAGCGGGGAATTTATCTATTTGTATCCGCCGGGTATTCCGGTTATAGTGCCGGGCGAGGTTATCAGTGAAGAGGTAATTGCGTATCTGAGGGAAGCGGGTGCGGCAGGCTTGGCTATCCAGGGGCTGCGGGATTACAGACATAAAAAAATATGCTGCATAAAAAATGAATAGCAGGAAGTAAAGACCGGCAGGATATTCATTAGGTGCAAACATAAAATCGCAAAACGAAAATTGAAAAATGAAAATAACAAAAACGAAAATAGCAAAACAGAAAGGGAAAGACATGAGAAAGACTAAAATTATTTGTACCATAGGACCGGCTTCAGAAAGCGAAGAAACATTAAAGGAATTGATGCTTGCAGGGATGAATGTTGCCAGATTTAATTTTTCCCACGGCACGCATGAGGAGCAGAAAAAGAAATTAACGGCTGTTTTAAAGGTCAGCAATGAATTGGGGCTGCCCATAGCAACCCTGTTGGACACCAAGGGACCGGAAATCCGTCTGAGGGATTTTGAAAGCGGCAGGGTGGAGCTTATTCCGGGACAGGAATTTTCCCTTACGACTGAGGAAATAATGGGGACCAGGGAACGTGCCGCAATCACATACAAAAATCTGAAAAATGATGTAAAGCCGGGGATGACTATTTTGATTGACGACGGTAAGATTGAGATGATGATTGAAAAGATTACCGATACGGATATTGTGTGCTGTGTTGTCAATGGAGGAATAGTTTCCAACCATAAGGGAATCAATGTGCCGGGTGCTGTTTTGTCCATGCCCTATGTAAGCGATGTGGATTATGAAGATATCAAATTCTGTGCACAGATGGGATATGATTTTCTTGCGGCGTCTTTTGCAAGGACAAAGGAGGATATTTTGCAGGTCCGCAAAATCCTGGAGGAAAACAACAGTACGGCAAAGATTATTGCCAAGATTGAGAATATGCAGGGCATTGAAAATCTGGATGAAATCTTAGAGGTTTCCGACGGTATCATGGTTGCCAGGGGAGATATGGGCGTGGAGATTCCTTTGGAGGAGGTTCCCGTTATCCAGAAGGCAATGATTAAGAAGGCGGTTGCGAAAGGAAAGCATGTGATTACCGCCACACAGATGTTGGAATCCATGATTAACAATCCCAGACCTACCAGGGCGGAGACGGCGGATGTGGCAAACGCCATTTATGACGGCACCACAGCGATTATGCTTTCCGGGGAAAGCGCAGCGGGAAAATATCCCGTGGAAGCGGTTGAAACCATGGCGAAAATTGCAGAGAGGGCGGAGCAGGATATTGATTATGGCGGAAGAATGAGGAAAAGTGATTCCGTAACGGGCGGGGTGGATATTACCACCGCCATTTCCCACGCCACCTGTACAACGGCAATGGATTTAAATGCCGCTGCCATTATCACGGTTACCATGTCGGGCTTTACGGCAGGCATGATTTCCAGATACAAACCGGGCTGTCAGATTATCGGATGCAGCGTAAATCCCAGGGTATGCCGCCAGCTGAATCTTTCCTGGGGCGTAACGCCGCTGTTAATTGAAAAGGAAGAAACTGCCGATGATTTATTTGAAGAGGCATCCAGGGCGGCGGAAAAAGCAGGTCTTGTAAAAGAAGGGGATATTGTCGTGTTGACGGCAGGGGTACCCTTGGGCACAGAAGGAACCACCAATATGATTCGTGTTATAGAAATATAAGTGTCATAAAAGAATGAAATCGGGGGAGGAACCGGAAAATACGTGTTCCAAAGAAGGTATGGGCAGGATTTTTTATCTCATGGGAAAAAGTTCATCGGGAAAGGATACGATTTACAAGGAGCTTCTAAAAAAAGAAGAACTGGGGCTGAAAAAAATCGTATTGTATACCACAAGACCTGTCCGTGCAGGGGAGAAGGACGGGGTGCAGTATCATTTTGTGGATGAGGAAGCGGCAAAGGCTTTTTCGGATGCGGGGAAAATGATTGAAATGCGGGAATACCACACGTTTTTCGGGCTGTGGAAATATTTTACCGTGGACGACGGGCAAATCCGCCTGGAGGACAATGATTACCTGATTATCGGCACGATAGAGTCCTATGTAAAAACAAAGGCATATTTTGGGGAGGGAAAAGTTGTTCCCATTATGATAGAATTAGATGACGGAATCCGTCTGCAAAGGGCGTTAGACAGGGAAAGAAGTGAAGATAAGCCCCGGTATGAGGAAATGTGCAGGAGGTTTCTGGCAGACGCAGAGGATTTTTCGGCAGAAAACAAAGAAGCCGCAAAGATAGGGAAGGAATTTTATAATGACGATCTGGGGAAATGCCTGAAGGAAATCCAGTCGTATATTCTTTCATTCCGGGAGTGAGGTGCTGTTATGGATATTAAAGTGAATCAGCTGACCCCTGTTACACAGACGCAGCAGGAGACGGCGAACCAGGTATCGGATGGTACGTTTAAATTTATACTGGCAAGCAATATTGCAGAGGAAGAGCTGCAGGTGCGTTTAAGCGCCATGATGGAAGAAATTACCAGGCAGGGGGATAAGCTTTCCAAAAAGATGGATGTGCGGGATATGAAACGCTACCGGGGTCTGATAAAGGATTTTATGAACGAGGTGGTAAACCGCAGCCATAAGTTTTCCAGGGAAAACTTTCTGGATAAGAAAGGGCGGCACAGGGTGTACGGCATTATCAGACAGGTGGACAATACCCTGGATGAGCTGGCAAGGGAACTGATGAAGGACGAAAAGGATCATTTGTCGATTTTAGGAAAGATTGGAGAAATCAGAGGACTTCTTTTAGATATTTTCACTTAAATATTTCCAGAAAGAGATAAATCGTGTTACAATGGAATCCAGCGTAATATACAAGAAGGGGGTGGCAAAATGGCAACATTTGGAGATGTAATCGGACAGGAGCAGATTGTAGAGCATTTAAAATCCGCCATAAAGATGCAGAAGATATCCCATGCATATATTTTGCAGGGGGAGAGAAGTTCCGGGAAAGAATTTATTGCAAATGTATTTGCGGCTGCATTGCAGTGTGAGAAACAGGATGGCGAGCCTTGTGGGGAATGTCGTTCCTGCAAACAGACGGCAGGCGGGAACCAGCCGGACATTATCAGAGTAACCCATGAAAAGCCCAACACCATCGGCGTAGAGGATATCAGGAAGGTCACGGGGGATATTGCCATTAAGCCTTACAGCAGCTCCCGGAAGATTTATATTATCAATGAAGCGGAAAAGATGACGGTGCAGGCGCAGAACGCCCTTTTAAAGACCTTGGAGGAGCCGCCGGCTTATGCGGTTATCCTGCTTTTGGCGACAAATGTGGATACGCTGCTTCCTACGATTCAAAGCCGCTGCGTTTTGCTGACCATGAAGCCCGTAAAGGATGAGGCTGTCAAAAGGTTTTTGATGAAGGATTTGATGATTCCGGAATATAAGGCGGATGTCTGTGTGGCATTTGCAAGGGGCAATGTGGGAAAGGCGAAGGCGCTGGCTTCCAGCGAGGAATTTGACAATATCAAGTCGGATGCGGTAACCTTATTAAAGTATATCCGCGATATGGAAATCAATGAGATTGTGACGGCAATCAAGAAAATTGCCGAATACAAGTTTGATATCAATGATTATCTGGACATTTTATCTGTCTGGTACCGGGACGTGCTGTTGTTTAAGGCGACCAACGATGTCAACCATCTGATTTTTAAGGATGAGATTCAATATATTAAGAAAACGGCAGACCAGAGCGCTTATGAGGGGATTGAGACAATCCTGGACGCTTTGGAGAAGGCAAAGGCAAGGTTAAAGGCAAATGTGAATTTTGATTTGACCATGGAGCTTTTGCTGCTGGCAATAAAGGAGAATTAAGATGCGAAAAATTATAGGAATCCGTTTCCGTACTGCGGGGAAGGTATATTACTTTGACCCATTGGATTTTCAGATTAAAAAGGGCGACCACGTGATTGTGGAGACAGCCAGGGGAATCGAGTACGGTACGGCGGTAGGCGATATCAGGGAGTTAGAGGAGGAGAAAATCAACCAGCCCTTAAAGCCGGTTATCAGAATCGCCAAGGAGAGAGACGATAAGCAGCAGGCGGAGAATAAGATAAAGGAAAAGGAAGCTTTCCAGATTTGCCTGGAGAAAATAAAAAAGCATAATCTGGAAATGAAATTAATCGATACGGAATATACTTTTGATAACAATAAGATTCTGTTTTATTTTACTGCGGACGGAAGGATTGATTTTAGAGAGCTGGTAAAGGATTTGGCGTCTGTATTTAAGACCAGAATCGAGCTGCGCCAGATTGGCGTCAGGGACGAGACGAAGGTCCTTGGGGGTATGGGCATTTGCGGAAGGGCGCTTTGCTGCCATACCTTCCTCTCGGAGTTTGCACCTGTTTCCATTAAGATGGCGAAGGAGCAGAACTTATCCTTAAATCCCACAAAGATTTCCGGCGTCTGCGGAAGGCTGATGTGCTGTCTGAAAAACGAAGAGGAAACCTATGAGGATTTGAACCGGAGACTTCCCAATGTGGGCGATTATGTGACCACCGACGACGGTTATAAGGGAGAGGTCCACAGCGTTAATGTGCTGCGGCAGCTGGTAAAGGTTGTGGTGGACACGGGGGATGAAAAGGATATTATGGAGTACCATGTGGACCAGCTGCGGTTTAAGCGCCGCCACCGCAAGGACAAGGTAGACGTCAATGATGCGGAGCTGAAGGAGTTAGAGAAGCTGGAAAAACAGGAAGGAAAGTCAAAGCTGGATGACAACTGACGTACGGGAAGGGGAACGGCTGGATGACCTGGGGAGAAAGGGCTACCGGATTATCCAGAATCCTAAGACCTTCTGTTTTGGAATTGATGCAGTTCTCTTAACGGGATTTGCCAGGATAAAGCCGGAAAGCCGTGTGCTGGATTTGGGAACGGGGACGGGGATTATTCCCATTTTACTGGAGGCAAAGACGGAGGCGGCGCATCTGACGGGACTTGAGATACAAAAAGAGAGTGCGGACATGGCAAGGCGCAGCGTTGCCTTAAATGGATTGGAAGAGAAGATAGACATTGTGACCGGGGACTTGAAGGAGGCATCCGCCCTGTTGGGAAAGGGCGTTTTTGATGCGGTAACCTGCAATCCGCCTTATATGATAGGGGAGCATGGGCTGACCGGAGGGAACAGGCAGAAGACCATTGCCAGGCATGAGGTGTTATGCACCTTTTCGGATGTGGCAAGGGAAGCGGCGGCTGTTTTAAAGCCCGGCGGGAATTTTTTCCTCGTGCACAGACCCTTCCGGCTGGTGGAGCTGTTTCAGACATTGACCCACTACGGACTGGAGCCTAAGAGAATGAAGCTGGTGCATCCTTTTGTTGATAAAGAGCCGAACATGGTTTTGATTGAGGCAAAAAAGGGAGGAAATTCCAGGATTACCGTGGAAAGCCCCCTGATTGTATACAAAGAGCAGGGGATTTACAGCGACGAGATTTATGATATTTATAAGCCTGCCGTTTATGATGACAGGATAAAAAGTAAAACTTGAGGATGTTTCAGGATAAAAGGTAATATTCAGGAAATATGCCTTGTAAAATGAATAAGGAAACAATATGAGCGGAACCTTATATTTATGTGCCACTCCCATCGGAAACCTGGGGGATATGACGCCGAGAGTCAGGGAAACCCTGGAGCAGGTGGATTTGATTGCGGCGGAGGACACGAGAAACAGCATTAAGCTGTTAAACCATTTTCAGATTAAAACACCCATGACCAGCTACCATGAATATAATAAGGTGGATAAGGCAAAGCTGCTAATCGGGAAGCTGGCGCAGGGAGAGGACATTGCGCTGATTACCGATGCGGGGACGCCTGCCATATCCGATCCGGGAGAGGTGCTGGTGGCTATGTGCCAGGAGGCGGGGATACCCGTTACGAGCCTGCCGGGAGCGGCGGCATGTATTACTGCGCTGACCCTTTCGGGACTTTCCACAAGACGTTTTTGCTTTGAGGGATTTCTGCCTTCGGAAAAAAAGGAAAAAAATATGGTCCTGGAGGATTTACAAAAGGAGTCCAGAACGATTATTATATATGAGGCGCCCCATCATTTAAAGGGGACGCTGGAGGATTTATATGACGCCCTGGGAGAGCGGAGGGTAACCTTGTGCAGGGAATTGACCAAGGAATTTGAGGAGATTTTTCCCACCACACTGGCACAGGCAATAAATTATTATGAAAAAGATGCCCCCAGAGGCGAATATGTACTTGTCATAGAAGGCAAAAGCCTTTATGATAGAAAAAAAGAACAACAGAAGGACTGGCAGTCAATATCTGTGGAGGAACATATGAGGGTCTATGAAAAACAGGGGATAGACCGCAGGGACGCCATGAAGCAGGTGGCGAAGGACAGAGGAATTTCCAAAAGGGAAGTTTACAATTATCTGCTAAAAGCTGTTGACAAAGACGAGAGTAGATAATATACTTTGATTGTCAAACTATTTCTGTATAATGAAAAAGGAGAAGATGATAATGTTAGAAAGAGTAAAAGAAATTATTGGAGAACAGTTAAATTTAGACGGAGTGGAAATTACGGAAGAGTCTTCTTTTAAAGATGATTTAGGCGCAGACTCCCTGGATTTGTTTGAACTGGTTATGGCTTTTGAAGAAGAATACGGCATCGAGATTCCTTCCGAGGATTTGGAGCAGCTGACAACTGTCGGCGCCGTTATTGAATATATGAAGAGTAAAGGCGTAGAGGCTTAATTTTCCATATTGGAAGAAGTAGCGCAAGGGAATGTTTACAATAAGGAGGTTCGGCAGATGGGAGCCTCCTTTTTCAAAGCATTATATTTTGAATATCAAAGTATCTGCGGAAAGGCAGAATAGAGATAGTGGAGGATGGCAACATGAGCAAAACAGCTTTTATGTTTCCGGGACAGGGAGCACAGTACATAGGAATGGGAAAGGAATTTTATGATGCATTTCCTTTCTGCCGGGAAATTTTTGAAAAGGCGGGTCAGGCGGCAGGACTGGACGTGGTTTCCCTATGCTTTAAGGAAAATGAGCAGATACATATTACGGAGTACACCCAGATTGCCATGGTAACTGCTGAGGCTGCCATGTTAAAGGCTTTGGAGCACAAAGGAATCAAGGCGGATGTAACGGCAGGTTTAAGCCTGGGAGAATACGGGGCGTTGGTGGCAAGCGGCGCATTGACGCTGGAGGACGCTTTTGCACTGGTGCGTAAAAGAGGTATTTATATGCAGGAAGCGGTGCCGGAGGGCGGCGCCATGACGGCTGTTTTAGGACTGGATACGGATACCATTGAAAAGGTATGTGAGGAAACGGAGGGAATCGTTTCCATAGCAAATTATAACTGTCCGGGACAGACCGTTATTACAGGAGAGGCGGCGGCGGTTTCGGCGGCGGCGGGAAAATGCAGCGAGGCAGGGGCAAAGAGATGTATTCCCTTAAAGGTCAGCGGACCCTTTCATTCCCCCATGCTGGCAGGAGCCGGAAAGAAGCTGGGAGAAGCCTTGGAAAATGTTGAAATCCATCCGATTGCCATTCCTTATATTGCGAATGTGACCGCAGACTATGTGACGGATATAAAGGATGTGAAGCCTTTGTTAAAGAAACAGGTTTCCTCCTCCGTGAAATGGCAACAGACCGTTGAAAGAATGATTGCCGACGGCGTGGATACTTTTATTGAAATCGGACCGGGCAAAACCTTGAGCGGATTTATGCGTAAGATTAACAGGGACGTAAAGGTTTATAATATTGAAAAATTAGAGGATTTGGAAAAGACTGTGGAAGCTTTGGCATAGGTTTTTTTGCCCTCCAGGGCAATGCCCGCAGGAAAAGAAAAGGAGAAGGTTATGTTAAAAGGAAAAACAGCATTGGTAACAGGCGCCGGTCGGGGAATCGGCAGGGAAATAGCCTTGACGCTGGCTTCTTATGGTGCGGATGTCATTGTGAATTATAACGGTTCTAAAGAAAAGGCGGAAGAGGTCGTAGCGCAAATCAGGGAAATGGGCAGGAAGGCGGAAGCGGTGCAGTGTTCCGTAGCAGATTACGACGCCTGTGGAAGGATGGTTACAAAGGCGCTTGAGGAGTTTGGGAAGATTGATATTCTGGTAAATAATGCGGGTATCACAAAGGACAATCTGTTAATGCGGATGACGCCGGAGGATTTTGCGGCGGTCATCGATACCAACCTGAAGGGAACCTACAATATGATTCAGCATATGTACCGTCCCTTTTTGAAACAGCGGTCCGGCAGCATTATCAATATGGCTTCCGTAACGGGAATCCTTGGAAATGCGGGACAGGCTAACTATGCGGCTTCCAAGGCGGGCGTTATCGGTCTGACCAAAAGCCTGGCAAGGGAGCTGGCGAGCAGGAATATTACGGTCAATGCAGTTGCTCCGGGCTTTATCGCCACGGATATGACGGATGCCATGACCGATGGGGCAAAGGAAGCGGTCCTAGGGCAGATTCCATTAAAGAGAGTCGGAACGCCTAAGGATATTGCGGAGACAGTTGCTTTTCTGGCAAGCTCCAAGGCTTCTTATATAACAGGACAGGTTATTTCCGTGGACGGCGGAATGGCAATGTAGGGCGGATAAGAAAAGGATATGAGGAGAGAAAGGCGGAAGGGTCATGAGTAGAAGAGTGGTAGTAACCGGAATGGGAGCCATTACTCCCATAGGATTAAGCGTGGATGAGTTTTGGGCGTCCATAAAGGAAGGAAAAACAGGATTTGGTACGATAAGCAAATTTGATGCTTCGGAATATAAGTGTCATGTTGCTGCTGAGGTTAAAGGCTTTGAGGGGAAAAATTATATGGATTTTAAGGCGGCAAAGAGGATGGAGCTTTTTTGCCAGTATGCGGTAGCGGCGGCGAAGGAGGCTGTCTGCGACGCCGGGTTGGATATGGAAAAGGAGGACCCTTACAGGGCGGGTGTTTCCATCGGTTCGGGTATCGGCTCCCTGCAGACCATAGAGAGGGAATATGAAAAGATTTTAACGAAAGGACCGGGACGCTGCAATCCCCTGATGGTTCCCATGATGATCAGCAATATGGCGGCGGGGAATGTGTCCATCCAGTTTGGATTGAAGGGAAAGAGTATCAACTGTGTAACTGCCTGTGCTACCGGTACAAATTCCATTGGGGAGGCTTACCGTACCATTCAGTACGGCGATGCGGACATTATGCTGGCGGGAGGTTCCGAAAGCTGTATCACGCCTGTAGGCGTAGGAGGTTTTGGGGCGTTGACAGCCCTGACAAGCTCTGACGACCCGGAAAGGTGTTGTATGCCCTTTGATAAAGACAGAAGCGGCTTTGTCATAGGGGAAGGCGCGGCAGTAGTTGTGCTGGAGGAACTGGAGCATGCCGTAAAACGCGGGGCGCAGATTTACGGGGAAGTAGTGGGATATGGCTGCACATCGGACGCTTATCATATCACATCTCCTGCGGAGGACGGATCAGGCGCGGCAAAGGCTATGTTAAATGCTGTGGAGGATGCGGGAATTGCGCCGGAGGATATCGTTTATATCAACGCCCATGGTACCAGTACCCATCATAATGATTTGTTTGAAACAAGGGCGATTAAGCTGGCGTTTAAAGAACATGCAAAGGATATGAAAATCAATTCCACAAAGTCTATGATAGGACATCTGCTGGGAGCGGCGGGCGCTATTGAGTTCATTACCTGTGTAAAGGAACTGCAGGAGGGATATCTTCACCGGACTGTGGGCTTACAGGAGCCGGACGAGGAATGCGATTTGGATTACTGTATGGAGCCTGTTAAAGGAGATTATATTTATGCCCTTTCCAATTCCTTAGGATTTGGCGGACATAATGCGACGGTTATTGTGAAAAGGTATGAAGAATAATGCGGATTTGCGCATTTATGCTATAATGGAAAAGAAAAGTGCTTGAAGCAAAGCAGAAAAGAGGAAGCATATGTCAGTTTTAACAACAAAGGAAATTTTGGATATTCTGCCTCACAGGCAGCCCTTTATGCTGGTGGATACCATTGAGGAGTTAGAACCGGGCGTAAGGGCAGTGGGAAGGAAATGCGTTACCTATAACGAACCGTTTTTTGCGGGGCATTTTCCGGGGGAGCCTGTTATGCCGGGGGTTCTGCTTATTGAAGCGCTGGCGCAGGTAGGCGCGGTAGCGATTTTGAGTATGCCGGAGAATAAAGGAAAGATTGCTTTTTTCGGCGGCATTAAGGAGGCGCGTTTTAAGGGGAAGGTAGTGCCGGGAGATGTGCTGGAAATGGAGACGGAGATTATAAAAATGAAGGGTCCCATAGGCGTAGGAAGCGCTAAGGCTTACGTGGGGGGCAAGGTAGTGGCGCAGGCTGAGCTGACCTTTGCCATCGGGGCAAAAGAGGAATAAACACCTTTATCCGGGAAGGAAACTGTAAAGAATGACAATCAGAATTATGGGAACGGGAAGTTATCTTCCTGAGAATATTGTAACCAATGACGATTTGGCAAAAATCATGGATACGTCAGATGAATGGATAGTAAGCAGGACGGGAATCAGGATGCGCCATCTGGTAAAAGAGGAGACGACGGCGCAGATGTCCGCCGAAGCGGCAAGACGGGCTTTAAAGGAAGCGGGCATGAAGGCGGAGGACCTGGATTTGATTATTGTGGGCACACTCTCGGGCGATTATGTGACGCCTTCTACGGCATGTGAGGTACAAGCTGCCATCGGGGCAAAAAAGGCGGCGGCTTTTGATGTGAATGCCGCCTGTTCGGGCTTTATGTTTGCCATGAACACCGCTTATGCTTTTATCCACAGCGGCATCTATCAGAATGCGCTGGTCATCGGGGCGGAAACCCTGAGCAAGTTAATGGACTGGAACGACAGGGGCACCTGCGTTTTGTTTGGGGACGGCGCAGGAGCGGCGGTTGTGACGGCGGATGAAAAAGGAATGCTTGGATTTGTCCAAGGCTCCGACGGCGCTAAGGGTATGGTGTTAGCCTGTAGAAACAGGTTGAATAATAATCCCCTTGTAAAAAATCCTAAGGAGCCGGATTATGTGTTCATGGATGGGCAGGAGGTTTATAAATTTGCGGTAAACACGGTGCCTGCCAGTATTCATGCGGTATTGAAGGAAGCGGGTCTGGAGGTTTCAGACATTAAGTATTTTCTGCTGCACCAGGCGAATATCCGGATTATCCGGTCTGTGGCAAAACGGCTGAAGGCGGATACGGATAAGTTTCCCACAAGTCTTGAGCATTGCGGGAACATATCGGCAGGAAGCGTGCCGATTTTACTGGATGAGGTCAATAAGAAGGGAATGCTTAAAAGAGGGGATAAGCTCGTGCTGGCGGGCTTTGGCGCAGGACTGACATGGAGCGCCGCCGTTATGGAATGGTAATAAGACATGGCAACATAGAGGGATAGGAAAGAATATACGATTAAAAAAGGCTGTCCTTGCGGATAAACCGTAATGGCAGCCCTTGTTTTTTTAATATTGAGTTAATGAAGAATCCCGGTGTGGATTAAGCGTTTGCCAGAGCGCAAAGCTCGTCTAGCATCTTGGGCAGTCCTTCCGCCATTGTCTCATCGGTAAACTGGCAGGTGCCCACCTTTTTGTGTCCGCCGCCGCCGTACTTTAACATAAGACTGCCGACGTTCACATCACTGGTACGGTTGAGGATGCTGTAGCCCACTGCCGCAGAACATCCTAAGCCGCCTTTGCCGTTGACAATCCAGGCGGATATGTTCTGGTCGGGATACATGCTGTAAATCATAAAGCGGTTGCCGGTATAAATCGGGTCCACACCCCTTAAATCGGAAATAATGACATTGCCTTTGATTTCCGTATGTGCTTTTACCATTTCCTTAAATTTTTCCGTCTGCTCATTATAAACCTCGATACGTTCCCTGATGTCGGATAAGTTGAGGATTTCCTCCGTTGTCATGGTGCGGCAGGCATCAATCAATTCCTCCATCAGCTGGTAATTGGGAATGGTAAAGTTGCGGAAGCGTCCCAGTCCTGTACGGGGGTCCATCAAAAACCCGATTAAAATCCAGCCGGTAGGATTCTGGATTTCATCAATGGTCAGGTTACCGGAATCCACTTTGTCAACTGCTTCCATCATGTCGTCAAACTGGGGAAACTTTTCTTTGCCGCCGTAATATTCATAAATGATTCTGGCACAGGAAGGAGTGATACGGCTTTCTCCTTTGTATTTGCCTTCTAACTGTAATCTTTCGTGTTCGCTGGAATGGTGGTCAAACCAAAGTCCGCAGCCTTCTACAAAAGGGACGTTGGCGAGGCAGTCGTCCTCGGTTACCTCTACAAGCCCATCCTGCAAATCCTTGGGATGTGCAAACTTCCAACTGTCAATAATGCCTGCTTCTTTTAATAATGCGCCGCATGCAAGCCCATCGAAATCTGAACGTGTAATTAACCTCATAACATACTCCTTCCGTTCCTAATTTTACTAAATTACATTATAGACAATTTTTTCTGGTTTTTCAATATTGGCTTGCAAATAAAGGGGAAAAGCCATAGACTGGAAGAAAAACAGCAAAGAAGAAAAAACGGGAGGGCACAATGGAAAAAGGCGTTATGGAATATGAAACCGTGGATTTGGATGACCATGATGACAGCGTGGTAATCATTGACCAGACAAAGCTGCCCGGAGCTATTGAAATCATAAAGCTTCACAGTGCGCAGGAAATATGGGATGCCATTTATCTGCTAAAGGTGCGCGGCGCCCCGGCTATCGGCGTGGCGGCGGCCTTTGGCATTTATGTGCTGGCAAAGAGAATACCAAAAGAGCTGAATCCGGCAAAAGGAGCAGAGGGAAACGTGGATTTTGAAGCCTTTTACCAAAGATTTCAGGAGCAGAAGGAGTATCTGGATTCTTCCCGCCCTACAGCCGTTAACCTTTCCTGGGCGTTAAACAGGATGGAAGCAGCGTGTTTAAAGGCGGGAAGGGAAGAAAAGAAGCCGGTGGGAGAGGTAATTGAGGTTCTCCACAGGGAAGCCCTGGCAATTAAGGAAGAAGATATCCGGGTATGCAGGGCGATAGGGGAGTTTGGTCTTGGTCTGGTAAAGCCGGGGGATGGCATTTTAACCCACTGCAATGCGGGACAGCTTGCCACCAGTAAATACGGAACCGCAACAGCGCCTATTTATCTGGGACAGGAGAGGGGATATCATTTTCATGTTTTTGCAGATGAGACAAGACCTCTTTTGCAGGGGGCAAGGCTGACGGCTTATGAGCTGTACGCGTCGGGAGTGGATGTGACGCTGATTTGTGATAATATGTCCGCCATGGTCATGAAAAACGGATGGGTCAACGCTGTATTTGTAGGTTGTGACAGAGTGGCGGCAAACGGGGACACCGCCAATAAAATCGGCACCTCGGTGGTGGCGGCGGTGGCAAAGCGATACGGCGTTCCCTTTTATGTGTGCGCTCCCACTTCCACCATCGATTATCATACGCCCACAGGGGATGAAATTAAAATTGAAGAACGTCCGGCGGAGGAAGTAACAAAGATGTGGTATAAGGAGCCTATGGCGCCGGAAGGAATCAAAGTATTCAATCCTGCCTTTGATGTGACGGACCATGAGCTGATTACCGCAATTATTACGGAATATGGCATTGCCAGGGAGCCATTTCAGGAATCCCTGGAGGAAATCAGAAGAAAAAAAGAAAAGGGGAAGTAAATATGGGAGAGAAAAGACAGGCTTCTTATATGTCGGAAAAGGCTGCAAAAAAAGCAATTATCGATATCGGACAGAGGATGTATGTAAAAAATTTTGTGGCTGCCAATGACGGCAATATTTCCATAAAGACAGGGGATAACGAGGTCTGGACGACCCCTACGGGCGTATCGAAAGGCTTCATGAAAAAGAAAATGTTAGTAAAGGTGGACTTGGACGGCAATGTATTGGAAGGGACCTATAAGCCTTCTTCAGAGCTTAAAATGCATTTGCGGGTTTACAGGGAAAATACGAAAATAAAATCCGTCTGCCATGCACATCCGCCTATCTGTACCTGCTTTGCCATTGCGGGGATTCCCCTGGATACGCCGGTACTGGCGGAGGCAGTTATTACTCTTGGGAATGTGCCGGTTGCGCCTTATGCGGAGCTGGGTTCTAAGGAGGTGCCGGAGACGGTTGCGCCTTATTGCCATACTCATGGCGGCATCCTGCTTGCAAACCATGGGGCGGTTACCTGGGCGGAGGATGCTTACAAGGCTTATTACCGTTTGGAATCCATGGAATACTACGCCAATATACTGATGATTACCGAAAAGATTATGGGAAAACAGAATACTCTGACAAAGGAGCAGATTGAACGGCTCACTGCCATGAGGGAAAAGTTTGGGATGCAATGAAAGAGATGCAATAAAAGCTGCATTTCCATTGACACCGGCAAAGTCGTATAGTATTGTATTTACATTCATAACAAAAAGAGGCTGGATTTATGTTTTGGAAAATGACAAATCTTCAACTGAAAAAAGGTTACAGCGTATCCCTTGATGGGGATAGTGCGCCCTTTTATAGGAAGATTTGCAAAAAAACGAGCATATGGACAGGTAATATTGTCTAAATATGTTTCATGAACGATAAGCATGATTTGGCACTCCTATAAACAGGCACATTATCTTCTTAACGATTTTATAGTTAAGGAGATTTTTTATGTTAAATATTAAAAAACAAATAGAGAGATTGTATTTATCTTCCGTTCTGGGCATGTTATCCCTGACAGGCGCATGGGTGGCGATATTGGCGGCGAGGGGCTACAGCCTGGTGGAGATTGGAATTGCGGAGACGGTATTTCATATTACCAGCCTGGCGCTTGAAATTCCGTCGGGAATTTTTGCCGATGTGTTCGGACGGAAAACCATGCTGGTTGTCAGCGCTGTTATGAGAATGGCAGGAAATATTTTTATGATATTTTCCGGAAATTTATTTATGGTATGTATGTCCATTGCCTTTTGCGCAGTAAGCGAGAGCTTTTCGTCGGGTTCAGGGGATTCCCTTGCATATGACTCCCTGAAAATGGCGGATGAGGCGTCTTATTATGAAAAATATGCGTCAAATCAGCTTGTCATATACCGCCTTTGCAGCGGGATATCAACCATGTGCGCAGGCTTTGCGCTTTTTATCGGATATCAAGCGGCGTATGGGGCGGATATTCTGATAGGCGTCCTGCAAATCGGGATACTCATGACGTTATACGAGGCTGGCGTCCGTCCTTATAAAAGTGCGGATAAAAAGAATATTGTAAGTGCCGTAAAAAAGGAATTGGCAGGGTGCTTTACCCAAAGTCTTTTCTTTCTGGGGACCGCTAAAAGGGCTGTATTTTTCATGTTCTGCAATTCTCTGGTAGGAGCTGTGGATATTCTGCTGCTGTTTTTTCTTCAGGCTAAGCTGTTTGAGACCGGTATTCCGGAGGGGGTGCTGGGGATTGCGCTGTTTTTTATGGAAATGGGCGGCATATTGGGGGCAAAAATAATATTAAAATGCAAAAAAATGAGATACCGGAGGGTGTTTGCGGCAGCAATATGCCTTGTGTCCTTTGGGGTGCTACTGGAACATGCCGGGATGTACCCCGTTATGGCGGCAGGGGGATTTATTGCCGCCTTTGGCGATGACGCCCTTCAGGTCAGGACGAATAAGATTCTTCAGGATATGTTTCCCTCAGAGCAGAGGGCGACTTTGGTTTCCATGGAATCATTTATTTTTTCCGTGATAATGATTGTGCTATCCCCGCTGGCAGGGATTTTGTTTTCCTGGTGGTAAGAAAGAATTTACTACAGAGCTACAAAGCCTCCCAAATGAAAAAGCCTCTCAGATTAAGAAGAGATTGACATTTTGGAATGAGAGGCATATCTTTAACAGAAGACCTTACAATTTTTAGAAGAATAGAGAGGAAAGGGAGTCGGAATCAGGATGAAACAGAATTTACATTTGAAAGCGCCGGGAAATTGGATAAATGACCCCAATGGATTTATTTATTATAAAGGGAAATATCATTTGTTTTATCAGTATTTTCCTTATGAGCCCCGGTGGGGAACCATGCACTGGGGACATGCAGTTAGCAATGACTTACTGAGCTGGGAGCATAAGGGTATTGCCCTTTTCCCCAGCAAGTATGCGGACCAGAACGGATGCTTTTCCGGAAGCGCCGTGGAAGCAGACGGACGGCTGTATCTGTTTTATACAGGCGTTCATTTCCATGAAACAAATCCTGAGGATATCCATCTCTGCCTGAATGACAGGTTTGAATCGGCGCAGCTTATGATTTCTTCGGAGGACGGCTTTCATTTTGATAATATGAATGAAAAGAAAGTAATCATTCCGCCTCTTGGAAATCCGGAAATCGGAGATAGGACCCACACCAGAGACCCCAAGGTATGGAGAGGGAGGGACGCCTGGTATATGGTTTTGGGAAGCACGGATAGGAAGCGGAAGGGAAAGCTCCTTATTTACCGGAGCGAGAACCTGACGGACTGGGAATACCAAAACAGCGTGACAGGAAAAGACGGTCCTGGCTGGATGTGGGAATGTCCGGACTACTTTGAGGTGGACGGGGAAAAAGCGCTTATTTTTTCGCCCATGGGCATCCTGGAGGAAAAAGGGGCTTACGAAAACCAGACGGTCTGTACTCTTGTGGATTTTGATGAGGACAGCTGTGAAATGACCCTGCCGGATACTTACCAGTTTTTTGATTACGGGCAGGATTTGTATGCGCCCCAGAGCACGTTGGATAAGGACGGCAGCAGGGTGGTCATAGCGTGGCTGCGTATGCCAAAACCGGTGGAAGAAAAGTGGATTGGTATGTTCTGCCTGCCCCGGATAGTGGAGATACATAAGGGGCATATTTATTTTCGTCCCCATCCGGAAGTAAAGAAGGCGTATAGTAAAAGGATTTATGCGGTGGAAGACGCCCATGAAAGGGGATACCGCATCAGCATGGATTTGGAGGAGCAGGAAATGATGGATGTGGGAGGCTACCGGGTTTTCAGGAAGGACGGCTGCATCCACACTGACAGAAGTGCGGTCTTTGCAGACTGTGATGATTTCCGGATGCAGTTTCAGACCCCTGAGTTAAAGGATGGCTGCCATGTGGATATTTATGTGGATGCCAATCTGGTGGAGGTATTTGTAAATGATGGCGAATATGTCATAAGCAATGCGGTTTACGGTCTGGGGAATTGGCTGCGGGTTTTGTGCAGAAGGGAGGCTGAAATTTATACCGTTACTGAAGGTGTGGTCTGACCCCCTTCTACGGGCGCAGGTGTTGACAGGTTCGGGCGTATGGACGGATTGCTATAGACGAGAGCATTGGATGAGGCATATTTTTTTCGGGCTTGTCATAAAATAGGTAAAAAAGCAGAACGGAAAAGTTATGCTGAATTATATCTGGGTTTTTATGATTATTGTGGGAATTGTTTACGGTTCCTTTACGGGGCAGATGGCGGAAATTTCCAACGGAGTCATTGATTCCTCCAAGGAGGCGGTGCAGCTTTGTATTACCATGCTGGGCGTTGTGGCGCTTTGGACGGGAATCATGGAGATTGCAAGACAGTCCGGGCTGGTGGAAAGCCTGACGAGGGGGATGCGCCCCCTGCTCCGTTTTTTGTTTCCCAGGATTCCAAGGGAGCATCCGGCGATGTCTTATATTTCCCTGAACTTTATCGCCAATATCTTAGGGCTTGGCTGGGCTGCGACACCGGCGGGTCTAAAGGCGATGGAAGCCTTGACGGATTTGGAAAGGGAGAGAGGGAATCCTGAGTATGCAGGGGATTCCGGCATAAAAAAAGGTAAGCGTGAAAGCAGCGGAGGTCCTGATGGAAAGGAAGCCGGGAGTAACCGTAAGGAAAGAACGGCAAGCAATGAAATGTGCGTATTCCTGATTTTGAATATTTCTTCCCTACAGCTGATTCCTGTGAATATGATTGCCTACAGGAGCCAGTACGGGAGCGTGAACCCAGCGGTTATTATTGCACCGGCGGTACTTGCCACTTTGGTCAGTACGGTGGCGGGAGTTATCTATTGCAAGATAAAGGATAGGAAAGGGAGAGGATTAGGTAAAGAAACTGATATTGAATAGGAGTGCAGAAAGGCGGAAAGTTTAAAAATTCATGGGTTGATAAACGACATTGCTATGGATATAATAAAATTGAAGGCGGTGTTTCATTATGGCATTAATTGAACAAGGTTGTATTGATGTTTGGATAGATGAAATAGTTCCATGTTTAAAAGATACACAGACAGGTGAAATTAAGGAAACAGTAGTATTTAAAATAGAAAGCAGGGCATATTTAAAGAAATTTCAAAAAAGTAATGGTTGGCATATTAACTGGCATGAGATTCCATCAAATGTCGAAGTATATGCGTTGGCACTAAAGGATGATAACACAATTCAGGGTTTGGTCGGAATTAAAGATGATAAAGATTCCCATGCAGTATATATCCATTGGGCATGTACTGCGCCACACAACAATAAACACGAGTATGGAAGTCAAAAGTATGTCGGTGTTGGCGGACATCTTTTTGCAATAGCAGCAGATAAATCCATTAAATGGGGATATGAAGGAGCTACACATGGATTTGCAGCTAATGAAGAATTATTGAAGCATTATATTAATGTTTTTCATGCAGAATATTTAGGAATGTTGCATCAATATCAATTTTTTATTGATGAAAAACAGGCAAAAGAATTGTTGGAGGTGTATCATTATGAATGGAATGAAACCTGAATTTATGGAAAATCAGACTATTGCTGCAAGTTATTATGAACAACCTAATCCATATGTTAACGCACCATCTTGTCATGTGAATTTACTTGAACTTTCGAGATATGCAAAGCAATGTGGAAAGAAGTTAGTTGAACTTACACAGGAGGAAGTGAAAAAATTTTCAATCTGATTTTATAAAATTTGTACAACCGGCATAATTAATTTTGAAGCGGATTATAAAAGCAGGAACTCTTGAAACGGGGAATTCCTGCTTTTATTATATAGATTTTCTGCCTTTGGCATAATTGCACAAATAATCAGCAAAAATTAGTACTTGCAAAATCGAACATATGTTTGTATAATGGATATATGAACGAAATAATCCAGGACCTATCATTAGAAGAAAAACTTCATATATTAGCGGATGCAGCTAAATACGATGTGGCATGTACCTCCAGCGGCGTTGACAGGAAGGGGAAGGAGGGCTTTCTGGGAAATACAAGGTCATGCGGCATCTGTCACAGCTTTGCCTCCGACGGACGGTGCATTTCCCTTTTGAAGATTCTCATGACCAACCACTGCATTTATGACTGCAAGTATTGTATCAACCGCTGCTCCAATGATGTAATCAGGACCACGTTTACCCCGGAAGAGATTTGCAGGCTTACTACGGAGTTTTATAAGAGAAACTATATTGAAGGACTGTTTTTAAGCTCCGGCGTGCTAAAGAATCCTGCCTATACCATGGAAAAGATGTGTGAGACGCTGATGCTTTTACGCAATCAGTACAAGTTTAACGGCTATATCCATGTGAAGGCGATTCCCGGTGCGCCTGATGAACTGCTTGCTGCGGCAGGCTATCTGGCTGACCGTATCAGTATTAACTTAGAGCTTCCTACGGCGGAAAGCCTTGCAAAGCTGGCGCCAAACAAAAGCTTTCAGACCATCCTAAAGCCCATGGGGAAGGTAAGCGGCACCATTGCGTCCCACAGGCTTGCCATAGGGAAGGACGCCAGAATGGAGAGGAGCAGGGGCAACCGTTATCTGGAGAACAGCATTTTTGCCGGACGGCGGATAGAGGCAGGGCAGGACGGCAGTCCCAGGCAGTTGCTGCAAAAGGAGACGCTTTCCCCATCCCTGACAAGGGATAAGCTTACAAGACCCTTTGCGCCGGCGGGACAGAGTACCCAGATGATTATCGGCGCAAGCGGGGAGACGGATTACCATTTGATACAGACCACCCAGAAGCTTTATCAGTCCTATGATTTGAAGCGGGTGTTTTATTCAGCCTATGTCTCTGTCAATGAGGATGGAAATCTTCCTGCAATAGGGACGCCTCCGCCTCTATTAAGGGAGCATAGACTTTATCAGGCGGACTGGCTTCTGCGTTTCTATGGCTTTCAGGCGGATGAGCTTCTCTCGGAGGACAAGCCTAATTTTAATGAACAGCTGGACCCTAAGTGCGATTGGGCGCTGCGCCACCTGGAGCTGTTTCCCGTAGAGATTCAGACGGCGCCTTATGATTTGATTCTCCGCATTCCCGGAGTGGGACCCCGGTCTGCGGGCAGGATTATGAAGGCGCGCCGCTTTGGCAGCCTTGACTTTGACACGCTGAAGAAGATGGGCGTAGTTTTAAAGAGGGCGCATTATTTTATTACCTGCCAAGGGAAAATGATGTACCGCACTCCCATTGAAGAGTCGTATATTACCAGACAGCTTACCGCCGTCAATTCCAAAGAAAACTGGCAGCTTGCCCATCAGAGCAATTTTAAGCAGATGTCGCTGTTTGATGATTTTGGAGTCGGATAAGCTTCGGGCTTATTCCTGCCGGCAGAAGGTCAAGGAGATGTGCCTGCGGCGGGGTCTTTGACTTGTTTGAATGGAGAGAGAAATGACGGTTTTTACTTGTAATGATGATTTTGAAAGTATTATGACCTGTATTTATGACGCCTGGGCAAGTGGGCGGGGACATGATAATGTACGGCTTTTAAAAGGACCTGTGGTCCAGCCGGATTTATTTTGCGAATATATCCATGTGGAGCCGGATTCGCACAAAACGGAGATGGTGGTGCGCTCCATCCGGAATAAAATTTCGGAAGAGGTCTATGTTCATATTTTTTATGCATCCCTGTCCTGTGCGCCGGATGCCCTTGATGCGGTGTACCGCTTCCTGATATTGGGCTTTGCATACGGCAGCAGGGTTTTGTCCATGCTGTCTTATCCTCCTGTTATGCGGACCATGGAGCTTAGGCGAAGCGTAGGAAATGAAGCCCATTTTTTCAGGGAGTTTGTGCGGTTTCATGCCATAGGGAACAAGGTCTATGTCAGTCATATAGAACCCAAAAACAATGTGCTTATGCCTGTGGCGGAACATTTCCAAGACAGGATGCCCTCGGAATATTGGATGATTCTGGATGATAAGCGTAAGCTTGCCGCTATCCATCCGGTTAATGAAGATTTTTATCTGCGCTTTCTGACGGATGAGGAGGCAGAAGCTTTGTCCGGGACAGAAGAATACGGAGATGAATATACAAGACTATGGATTACTTTTTTTGATACAATCGGCATTGAGCAGAGGAAAAATCCTGCCTGCCAGAGGAATCTGTTTCCCATTTGGATGCGGAAGCATGTGACGGAATTTATGGGACAGGACAGATGAAAATTTCTCTTGACATAGCGGGTCGATTGTTATAGACTAAGCAAAAGGTCTATAATAATCGACCTGTTTGAATTATAAAAACCTGATACAGATAGAATATCCCAAAAGGATAACGGAATGGAGAGAAAAAATGGAAAAATCCTTGGAAACCTTAAAATTATGCGACAGCGATTACCGCTTTATGATGATTGTATGGGAAAACGCCCCGTTAAAATCGGGGGAGCTGGCGGGCTTGTGCCGGGAAAAGCTGGGATGGAAAAAATCCACCACCTATACGGTTATTAAAAAGCTTTGTGAAAAAGGATATATTCAGAATCAGGACGCCCTGGTTTCGGTACTGATTCCAAAGGAAAAGGTACAGGCGGAGGAATCGGACTATTTTGTGGAGCGTACCTTTGACGGTTCCCTGCCGGGTTTTCTGGCAGCTTTTCTGGGCGGGCGGACTCTGTCGGAGCAGGAGGCGGAAAAATTAAAGCAGATGATAGACGCCCATAAAGAATAAGCGGCGGCTTTCATAATCGGATTTAGAAAGGAGAAATACTATGGAGTTAGAAGCAATTTTTCTACAGCTGTTGAATATGAGCATTACGGCGGGCTATGTGATTATTGCGGTTCTTTTTATCAGATTGTGTATAAGGCGGCTGCCGAAGATATATTCCTATATCCTGTGGAGCGTTGTGGCATTCCGTCTTCTCTGCCCCTTTTCTTTTTCTTCCGCATATAGCTTTTTTAATCTGTACTATTTTAACGAAATTGAAAATACCGGAATGGGAATCCAATATGTGACGACAGAGACGGAAGGGGAAGAAAAAGGCGGCGGACCGGTTATGAGAAACGGGACGCTGCTGCCTTCTGCCGGTGCCATGCTCGATGGGTCAGAAGCGTCAGAGACGGTGCAGCCATTGCCTTCCGGGACAGACTGGAGGGAAGAACTGCCTGGGATTTTTTCCTTTGTATGGATAGCGGGCATAGGGGTACTGCTTCTTTATACAGTCTGGGAGATTGGGAAGGTAAAAAAGCAGACGGCGGACGCTGTGTTAGCAGAGGGTAACATTTATGAATCCGACAGGATTACCCAGCCCTTTGTTTTCGGCATGATTCGTCCGAGGATTTATATTCCTTTCCGGCTACAGGGAAAGGAAAGGGAATATGTTCTGGGGCATGAGCAGTACCATGTCCGCAGGAAGGACTACCTGGTAAAAGGGCTTGCCTATGGGCTTGTCATAGTGTACTGGTTTCATCCCCTGGTGTGGGCGGCATATTATTTCATGTGTCAGGATATGGAAATGAGCTGCGACGAGAAGGTAATCAGCAGCCATGGCAGTGAAATCAAGCAAAGCTATGGCAGGCTGTTATTGTCCTTTGCCACGGGGAAAAGAAGGCTGGCAGGTCCTTTGGGTTTTGGGGAAAGCAATGCAGGAAAAAGAATCAGGAATGTTTTGAAATTTAAAAAGACCGGAGTGGCGGCGGCTGTTTTGTGCGTCATCCTGCTGGCGGGCTTATGTCTGGTATTTGCAACTAATGCAAAAAGCGGAAAGGGGGAGGCGAACCATGTGACCTTTTCCGTCACTAAGGAACAGCCCGTTCTTGCCAGCACCATGTTTTCGGAGGAATATGTAAAAGGAGAGTTTGAATTTGCAGAGGATGTAGAAAGCTATCTGCTTTATGCGGATATCTATAAAAATGGAAGCTATGAAGGAAGAAAGGTAATTGTCAGCCAGGATATGATAGGACAGGAAGAAAATTTTGCCCCGGTTACGGGATTTTACGTCAATGTGGATGGCGGCGATACGGAAGGGAAGCAGGGCAGTATTGTTATTTCTTATAATACAGGCACTATGAGCCACACCAGTTATTATATTCCTCTTTCGGAGAGGGCTGTGGCGGTAGCGGCGGATAACTTGTGGATGGATGGAAAATCCCATGAAGTCCAGGCGGATACCCCTTATATTTATATGGCAAAGTATATTGGCTGGGGCGATGTGGACGAGATTGAATGTTACCGCTGTGAAAACTTGAACAAGGCGGATGAAGAGGAATGGAACCGCTGTATTGACCAGGAATGTATTACCGTTTTGCTGTATTTTGTTTTTTCGGAAAAAACACAGGGGGAATTGCTTCAGGAATACGGAGCCATGGCGGGAAACAGTGAAGCAGAGCAGTAGCTGAAGGCGGCAGAAGCTGTCTTATTCGGATTTTGTCTGGGTTAATTTTGATGAAGGTACAGGACAGATTACCCTGGTAGTGGACCCGGTTGTCTATTTTAAATACGGTCAGGAAGTATTGCAGGAAACCGGGCTGCCCAGCCGCTTCAGAACGGAAAGTGAACTTCTGGAGTTTATGGTCAGATATGATGATTCCCCCAGCCTGGATGGCGGTTATTTTACGCTGTCCAACCCCTCCCATGCATAAGGGAACGCTGGAACAATATTAGATGCAATGGCATAACTTGTATTTCTGTATCATAGACTAGTTAATAAAACCTCAGGGGACAATTATGAGCGTGCTCGCCAATATTTCCAATATTGTAATTCCTGTATTGATTTTCTATATCGTCGCCTATGGGCTGACTACAAAGACCCCGGTCTATGAATCCTTTATTAAGGGAGCTAAGGACGGTTTGAAAACAGTGGTGGAAATTACTCCTACCCTGATAGGTCTTATGGTAGCGGTCAGCGTATTGCGGGCGTCGGGCTTTCTGGAATTTTTGGGAAATTTTCTGGGAAAGGTAACGGATCCTCTGGGATTTCCGGGAGAGCTGGTGCCCCTGACCCTGGTCAAAATGTTTTCCTCCTCTGCGGCTACGGGACTGGTGCTGGATATCTTTAAAAGATTCGGGACGGACTCCCTTATGGGAATGATAACCTCCCTTATGATGAGCTCCACCGAGACGATTTTCTATACCATGTCCGTTTATTTTATGGTGGCAAAGGTGGGTAAAACCCGCTGGACGCTGCCCGGGGCGCTGATTGCGACCCTGGGAGGAACCATTGCAAGTGTGGTTCTGGCGAAGATGCTGGTGTGAGTATACACTTCTGACAGCGCCAATACAGCGCTGCTATCTGCCGTTTCCGGCTTTTACAATCAATAATCTATAGAGTATTTTGCAAAAAAGAATGCCCAGTATGTCCATTGTCGGGCTTGTAATCGGGAAATAAATCCTGTAACATATTATAGGAGCTTTTTTAATATGCAAAAATGGATAAATTCCTGTGGCAGGAAGGGAAAGGCTATGAGGAGCAAATCTATAGTAGAAGAGGAATACCGGAAAATTTTACAGGGAATAAAGAGGCTTCCTGATAACGACAGCTTATATGGAACGAAAAGCTTTCAGGCATTATTAAAGCCCGATTATCTGACGAGGCAGGAAAGAAGCCTTAAAGAGCTTCAGGATGCGGTAAGCGGTCTGGCAGGGAAAAAGGATTTCCTACAGGATTGGTCCAATATAAAAGAAATGGACAAATTGGGGGAGGTCTTGACCCCCTTTAAGAAGCTGATACCGCCCAGCCCTCTTGTAAAACTGGAAGAGAAAACCTATCGTCTTGCAGATATGCTGTCCATGGAAAAAGAGCTTCCAAGGGTTTCTGAACAGCTATCCGTGATGAACGCCTTATCCGACGGGCTGGAGGATAAATGGAAGAAGCTGGTATTGCCGGATTCCTTTCTTTCGGATTATGAGAGGCTGGCGGAAAACCAGTATAAGGCTATCCAAAAGGCTATCCGGAGGGATGATTTTGATATAGACAGCCGTCTGGGGATACTGGACGCCGCTTCCAAATTCGTGGACAGGCAGGTAGGCTGGACAAGGGATTTTCTTACTACAGTCCAGACACAGATAGAGGACGACGACGGGGAGGAGGTTTTGGAACCGCCGGAAACTCCCACGACGCTTTCCAAGATTCCCCAATATATTGCTTATACCGGAAGAAAGGACGTCCATATTACAGCCGAGGAGGGTTTGGAGAAGTCCGTCCTTGTAGAAGTTACCGAAATGGGAAAGCGGATTATGGAAAAAGCCGTGATAATCAATCAGCTGTGCGAGGCTAAAAATAAAGATAAGTTTTTTAAGCCTACGGATAAGTTAATGATTGGCGCTGTGGAAATTGCCACCATAACCTGCACGTCCAGGGAGGAGCTGGGAAAGGTAATTGACGCGCTGTATTTCCTGTTGTATGAAAACCTGGAAAGAATCAAAAAGGTTGTTACGGATAACGCCGTGCGGAATGAAACCGTTTATAATTGCATTTTTGCAGTAAAATCCATACGGACGGATATCAGGCATGACTTTGAACATGGAAAGGAACAGAACATTAAAAAGAAGCGAAAGGAAATCAATGATTGCTATAAAAGATATTGCAGTAAAATTCCTTTGAAACAAAAGGATTTTATCCTATTGCAAAAGAATTTATTTCAAGATATCCTAAATCTTGAAGAGTATCTGATTGATAAACTGGAAGAATTACAGGAGCCTTCCTGAAAGGTACAGAAAACAGTAATTAAAATACTATGGAACATTTAATTTTTTCACTCAATGCAACAATACCGATTTTTCTGACAATGGTTATCGGCTATTTCTTTAAGCAAGGCGGGCTGATAGACGAATCCTTTGTTAAGACTCTGAATAAATTTAACTTTCGGGTTACCCTGCCCCTTATGCTTTTTGAAGATTTGGCAGGAGCTGACTTTTTGACCGTGTGGGATGGGAAATATGTGCTGTTCTGTTTCGTGGTTACATTTATCAGCATCTTTGCCATATGGGGATTCAGCAGCCTGCTTTTGAGGGACAAGGACCTGGTGGGGGAATTTACTCAGGGATGCTACCGCAGCAGCGCGGCGGTGCTGGGGCTGGCGTTTATCCAGAACATCTACGGCGCATCCCTGATGGCGCCTCTTATGATTATCGGAACAGTGCCCTTATATAATGTCATGGCGGTTATCATTCTCTCCTTTACGGGACCGGGGGAACATAAATTAGATAAAGAAGGATTGAAAAAATCCCTTGTGGGCATTGTCAGCAATCCGATTATTATCAGTATCGCGCTGGGAATTGCAACTTCCCTCTTAAAGTTGGACTTTCCCAATATTGTGGACAAGACCATTCATAATTTTTCCGTGATGGCGTCGCCCTTAGCGTTAGTCGGATTGGGCGCAGGCTTTGAGGGAAGAAAAGCGGTTAAGAAAATTTGCCCCACCCTGGTCTGCACCGTTATAAAATTGCTGGTTCTTCCGGCGGTGTTTCTGCCCCTTGCCCTGTACATGGGATTTGAAGGGGAAAAGCTGGTGGCAATTTTGGTCATGCTGGGAACGGCGACGACGCCAAGCTGTTATATCATGGCAAAAAATATGGGACATGAAGGGACGCTGACCTTGGGAGCGGTAGTGGCAACTACTTTTTTCAGCTCGGTCAGCCTGACGATGTGGCTGTTTGTGCTGAAATATCTTGGAGCAATATAAAAGAACAGAAGATATAAGGGAACAGGCAATATAAAAGAGCAGGCTATATAAGAGAACAGGAGATAAGAAATGTTTAAGGATGATATCAGGATAAAACGGGTCATTGTACATATTATGGATTCCACGGTGGGACTGCCCGTCCTGTCGGATACGGAAATGGAATTTGGTTCGGATTTTGCGGATTTTCTGCGGGAGCATATTTATAAGATTGTTTCAGGGGATGACTGCAAGACCTGCCAATTTTATAAGGAAGAATCGGAAGTCTATAAGATGTTGGTGCAATATGAGGAAGAATATTTTGTGGACGTAAGCAAGGATATGGCGAATTTCCTCTATCAGATTATGAACAGCAATATAGACATACCGGCGGCGGATTTGATGGTGGTCCGCTTTGACGAGAGGGAAAACCGCTATCTGGCGCTTTTGAAAATGAATTATAAGGAATTTTACACCCATAGGACTCAGGCGAAGGGCGATGGGAATGAAAACCAGATTATCAAATATAAATCTATCCTGCCTACGGAGAGCCAGAGGCTGCAGGAGGCGGCGATTATCAATCTGTCTGATTTGAGCGTTTATGCCATAGAGAAGAAATACGATGTAAACGGGGAAAAGACCAACTATTTTACTTATCTGTTCTTAAAATGCGCCAGCAGGCTTTCGCCTAAGTCCAAGCTGTCTATTGTGACCAGGGCGGTTGAAAATGTGCAGAATGGCTATTATGATGAAACAAAGCAGTATGAAGCCAATATGAAGGCAAAGAACATTATTCATCAGGAGCTGGAGGAAAACGGAAGCTTTACCGTGGAGACTATAGCGGATAAAATTTTTGACGAGAAACCTCAGCTGAAGCAGGAATTTCAGGAAAAGATGGAAAAGTACGATATGGTACACGAGGAAATAAAGCCTCAGAGTGAGAGGACCGTAAAGAAATATGAGACGCAGGTGCTGAAAACGGATTCCGGGATTGAAATCAAGATTCCCATGAAGGAATATAACGACCCGTCCAGCGTGGAATTTATTACCGAGGCGGACGGCAGCGTGTCGGTTTTGATTAAGAAAATCGGGTGTCTGACAGCTAAAATCTGATAAGAAGCCTGAGAGAAGAAAGGGGAATACCGTGGAGATTAAGGAAACACTGAACCGTTTGTTTGTAGAGCTTTTCAGAGATATCAATAACATCGAGGAGCGCCAGATTAAGACGGGGGAATTCAGTAATTTAACATTAAACGATATGCATGTTATCAATGCTGTCGGCAGGGGAAAGGCGAAAAATATGTCTTCTGTGGCGAAGGCGCTGGGCGTGACCATGGGGACTTTGACCATAGCGGTAAACGGTCTGGTTAAGAAGGGTTATGTGGAGCGCGTCAGGTCTGAAGAGGACAGAAGGGTGGTGCTGGTTTCCCTGAGCGCAAAGGGAAGAAAGGCGTACGCCAGACATGAAAAATTCCATCAGGAGTTAATAGACGCAGTAGCAGCCAGGCTATCGGCGGAGGAACAGGAAATTTTATCCAAAAGCCTCGGCGATTTACATGCCTTTTTTCTGGAAAGGAAAGGGATTTAATAAAAATTTAATAAAAAACCTCCCCATACTTACCATATACGGTAATCATGAAAAAACGGGATAGGATATAATAAAAACCGACAGTACAAAAGCTGTCGGTTTTTTGATTATATTTGTGAAAAAAGGGGCGCTGAAGATGAAGAAATTACAAAGAAAGGGTACAAAAGCGGAAAATGTACAGGCAAAAGCACAAACACGGGTAAGGAAGATGATCTATTCCCAGCTTCCATCCGGCATCAGGAAGGAGGAAGGGGAGGATGCATAAAGCA
>N._stephensi_709_foregut__coassemble_98_pt1 | contig 33707 bp, 33 predicted proteins | sample N__stephensi_709_foregut__metabat2_low_PE_012 | metagenome-assembled genome bin N | reverse complement strand
CTGATAGAAGCCCTGCCTTACATACAGCGGTTTAACCGCAAAATCATTGTGGTAAAATACGGCGGCAGCGCCATGAGCAATGAGGAATTGCAGAAAAACGTCATCAAGGACGTGACCTTGCTTAAGCTGGTAGGGTTTAAGCCCATTATTGTCCACGGCGGCGGAAAAGCCATCAGCAAATGGGTGGGCAAGGTAGGAAAGGAAGCTGAATTTATCAACGGGCTTCGGGTAACGGATGAGGAAACCATGGAAATTGCGGAAATGGTCCTTGGCAGGGTCAATAAGAGCCTGGTTACCATGGTCCAGGAGCTGGGAGTCAAAGCCGTAGGCATCAGCGGCAAGGACGGCGGTCTTTTGAAGGTGGATAAGAAATATTCCGACGGCAGGGATATCGGATATGTGGGGGATATTAAAGAGGTGGACGCCAAGATTCTCTACGACCTTTTGGAAAACGATTTCCTTCCCATTGTAGCGCCCGTGGGGCTGGATGATGATTTTAAGACCTACAATATCAATGCGGACGACGCCGCATGCGCCATCGCCAAGGCGGTAAAGGCGGATAAACTGGTATTTTTAACGGATATAGAGGGACTTTACCGGGATATTAACGATAAGAGCACCTTCATTTCCAGACTGACAGCCTCCGATGCCAAGGCGTTGATTAACAGCGGCATCATCGGCGGCGGTATGCTGCCGAAGTTAAATAACTGCACTGAGGCAATCGAGGAAGGAGTCAGCCGCGTGCATATCCTGGACGGAAGGGTGCCCCACTGCCTGCTTCTGGAAATCTTTACCAAGCACGGCATCGGCACGGCGATTATTTCCGATGACGATAATCTTGCCAGGGGAATCCATCGGGACAAATTCTGCCCGGAGGAAGAATAGAACCGGGATAGTTTCCGCCCGGAACCAAAACCGCACCGGATAGTTTTTGCTAGAACCAAAACCGTACCGGATAGCTTCCGCCGGAAACCAAGACCGCACCGGAAGAAGGAAAGTACGCAGACAGCAAGGAGAGAGTAAAATGGCAAAGGATATGAAAACCTATATTGACGAGGCGGAAAGCGCCCTGTTACACACCTATAACCGTTACCAGGTGGTCCTTGAAAAGGGAGACGGCGTTTATCTGTATGATATGAACGGGAAACGCTATCTGGACTTTGTGGCAGGCATTGCCGTGTTTGCCTTAGGCTATGGGAATCAAGAATATAATGACGCCTTAAAGGCGCAGATAGATAAAATCATCCATACGTCCAATTATTATTACAATGTACCGGCGATTGAGGCGGCAAAAAAGCTGAAAGCGGCTTCCGGCATGGACAGGGTGTTTTTTACCAACTCAGGGGCGGAGGCAGTAGAAGGCGCCATTAAGGCGGCAAGGAAATACGCCTACAATAAAGACGGGAAAACGGACCATGAAATCATTGCCATGAACCATTCCTTCCACGGACGTACCATGGGCGCGCTGGCTGTCACGGGGAATCCTCATTACAGGGAAGCCTTCGAGCCTTTAATCGGCAATATCAGATTTGCAAATTTGAATGATTTGGAAAGCGTGAAGGCGCAGATTACGGATAAAACCTGTGCCATTATCTTTGAAACCGTCCAGGGAGAGGGCGGCATTTATCCCGCTACAAAGGAATTTATGGAGGGCGTGCGCGGCATCTGTGATAAGAAGGATATCCTGATGATTTTAGACGAGATACAGTGCGGCATGGGAAGGACCGGCTATTTGTACGCATGGCAGAAATACGGCGTAAAGCCGGATATTATGACCACTGCCAAGGCGCTTGGCTGCGGTGTTCCCGTGGGGGCGTTTCTGTTAAACGAAAAAACCGGCGCCTCATCCCTTGTGGCAGGGGACCACGGCACTACCTACGGTGGCAATCCCCTTGCCTGCGCGGCGGTTGGCAAGGTGTTTGAGTTGTTTGAAAAGGAGCATATACTGGAGCATGTGAGGGAGGTTTCCGCATACCTTGAAAAGCAGCTGGACGGTCTTGTGGCGGAATATGAGGACATTGAATGCCGCAGGGGCGCAGGGCTGATGCAGGGGCTGGTATTTAAAAAGCCCGTAGGCGATATCATTGTAAAAGCAATGGACGCGGGACTGATTCTCATCAATGCGGGCAGCAATATTATCCGTTTTGTCCCGCCCCTTATCATTGGGAAAGAGCATGTGGATGAGATGATTGGTATTTTGAAGGAGCAGCTATGACAAAGAAGATTTATGCAGTTCTTTTGGTAATTGCAATGACGGCTTTGACGGTTCTGGCAGGAAGCGGGGAGAACAAACCGGCTGAGACGGCGGGGCTGTTTCAAAAAAAGGAAAACATTGTTATTTGGTATACGGATGATTCTTTAAGCGATTATCTGGCGGGCGCGGCTTTAAAATACTATGAGGAAAAGGATGTCCGTATTACGCCGGTTTTGGTATCGGGTTTACAGTATTTGGAGCAGATTCATGATGCGCAGATGAGCGGCGAAGGAGCCCCGGATTTATATATTATCAGCAATGATACCCTGGAAAAGGCTTATTTATCGGGGCTGGCAGCGCAAATTACGGACCCTGCGGGCTTGGTAAATGCTTCCTATTATGCGGATGCCGCCCTTTGTGCGGTCACATATGAGAATAAATTGCTGGGTTATCCCCTGTATTTTGAAACTTCTGTTTTTCTTTATAATGAAACCTATCTGACGGACATGGCGCTTAAGACCATTGAAGCGGAAAGAAATGCGGCGGAAGGCGAGGCTGCTATGGAAATGGTGGAGGCGGCGGAATCGGACGCAGAGCTGGAGGCGCTGGCGGAAAACGATAATGCCGCTACCTCAGCGAATGATATCGGTAAAGAACAGATAGAGGAAAAAAAGGCAGCTCTTGTTCCGGTTACCATGGATGGCATCCTGACCTTTGCCGATGCCTATGATGCGCCGGAGACGGTGGAAGCGGTGTTTAAATGGGATGTATCGGACATTTTCTATAATTACTTTATTGTAGGGGGCAGTATTGATGTGGGGGGTATAAACGGCGATAACACAGGGATTATTGATATTTACAACCAGAAATCCGTGGAATGTATGACCTTATACCAGCAGTTAAACCAGTTTTTTTCCATTGATACAAAGGCGGTTACCTATGATTCCGTGCTTTCGGAATTTATGGAAGGGAAAATTGTATTTACCGTTGCCACTACTGACGCAATCGCTAAGCTGGAAAAAGCAAAAAAGGACGGTACCTTTGCTTATGAATATGGAGTGACGGCAATTCCTGCGGTCAGCGCTTCCTTAGATTCCAAAAGCCTGTCCGTAACTAATGCGGCGGTTATAAACGGATTCAGTAAAAATGAAGCGTTGGCAAATGACTTTGCATCTTACCTTGTAGGAAATCAGGGGGCGGATTTTTATGCAATGACCGGTAAAATTCCCTCCAGATACGATATAGATTATGAGAATCCTGCAATTAAAGCGGCGCTTTCGGAATATGGAGTGTCGGTGCCCATTCCTAAAATGATGCAGACCTCCAATTTCTGGGCGCAGTTAGAAATCGCCTTTACCAGAATCTGGACAGGCGCTGATGTGGAAGAGGTTTTAAGAGCTTTAGATGAAGGAATCAAAAAGCAGGTATGATGGCGAAAAGATAAAACAAATACCGGAATAATTATAACCGGGCATGGGTAAAATAATTTCAATATTATTTGGAGGAATTTACCTATGCTTGGTTTTTTAATTGCTATTTTATCGGGAGCGCTTATGAGCGTCCAGGGAGTTTTTAATACGGAGGTAACGAAAAACTCTTCCATGTGGAGTGCCAATGCCTTTGTGCAGCTGACGGCATTCGCAGTCTGTATTCTGGCGTGGCTGTTTACGGACAGGACCAGCTTTATGAAGATGGTGCAGGTACAGCCTAAATACATGCTTTTAGGGGGAGTTATCGGCGCTTTTATTACGTATACGGTCATTGTGAGCATTAATCAGTTAGGACCGGCAAAGTCTGCCATGTTTATTGTCATAGCCCAGCTTATTGTATCTTATGCCATTGAGCTTATGGGAATCTGGGGAATGGAAAAACAGCCTTTTTCTTTTAGAAAAGCGGCGGGAATGCTGGTTGCCATTGTGGGAATTGCCATATTTAAGTGGGAAACACAGCGATAATGCTTATTTATTATGAAAATGTTACAAAAATTTTAAATTTCATAAATTCTTCCTTGTAAACTGATTTTTTTTGGAATACAATAGAAACACGATTAGCATAGAAGGACCTTCTGTTTATCAAATAGGAGGTTATGTTATGAATCAGGGAAACGGGAAAAAATTTCATTGGGGTCGGAACGGTAAAGGAATCGGTGTTCTTTTGATTGCGTTGCTGTTATCCGGCTTGTTTGGGTGTGGAAAGAAGGAAGCCTACACAGTCTCCATAGAAAGTCAGGAGTCTGAAGGAGTATCCGGAGATTATGAGGAAAGCTCCAAAGAAGAGGTGCAGCCGGAAAACGGAGTTGCCGGGAGCAGTGTTTCCCAAAAGAACGGGGAAGCTGAGTGCCCGATTTATGTACACATATGCGGGGCGGTAAAATACCCCGGCGTTTATGAGTTTTTTGGAGATACCAGGGTATTCAGGGTCGTGGAAAAGGCTGGAGGGCTTTTACCTGAGGCATATGAAGCGGCGTTGAACCAGGCACGGGCGGCAGAGGACGGGGAGCGCATTTATGTTCCCACCCGCGAGGAATGGGAGCAGGGGCTTACGGATAATTTAGAAACGGCACAGGAAAAAACGGAAATGGACGACGGATTGGTCAATATCAATACGGCGGATGAAAAGGAGCTGTGCACGTTGCCGGGAGTAGGAGAAACCCGGGCGAAAGCAATCATAGAATACCGTAACGAAAACGGAAGCTTTGGAAAAGCAGAAGATATCCAGAATGTTCCGGGGATTAAAAGCGGTCTTTTTAGTAAAATAAAAGATTTAATTAAGGTAAAGTAGCAGGTAACACAAATGTGGATGGAGAGAGAAATGAGTAAAAGGGTTTTGGTTGTGGACGACGAAAAACTGATTGTAAAAGGCATCCGTTTCAGTCTGGAGCAGGACGGCATGGAAGTAGAATGTGCCTATGACGGAGAAGAAGCCTTAGAGATAGCAAAGGAACAGAAATTCGATATGATTCTTTTGGACGTTATGCTGCCGGGACTTTCAGGCTTTGAGGTGTGCCAGCAGATACGGGAATTTTCCAATGTTCCCATTGTGATGCTGACGGCAAAGGGAGAGGATATGGACAAGATTCTGGGTCTGGAATATGGGGCGGATGACTATATTACAAAGCCCTTTAATATTCTGGAGGTAAAAGCAAGAATCAAAGCCATTATGAGACGGACGGCAGGAAAGGAAAGTCCTAAGGCTGAGAATGGTAGCTTTATTGAGCAGGGCGATATGAAAATAGACCGTGAAGGCAGAAGAGTCTATATTGAAGAAAAGGAAATCAATTTAACGGCAAAGGAATTTGATGTATTGGAGCTGTTGATTTTAAACCCCAATAAGGTCTACAGCCGTGAGAAGCTGTTGACGCTGGTGTGGGGAACGGATTATCCGGGAGATGTCAGGACCGTGGATGTGCATATCAGGCGTCTTAGGGAAAAAATTGAAAAGAATCCCAGCGAGCCCAGATATGTGCATACAAAGTGGGGCGTGGGCTATTATTTTAAATAAAGGGTGTTTTCGTGAAAGCAGATATCAGTGCATTTATCAAAAAGATTTTATCTCGCCTGACTTTTGTAAAAAGTCTGAGGTTCAGGATTTTCGTTATTGTAATCATTGTAAGCTATGTGCCTACCTTCATTATGCGCTACGGGATTTTGCAAAATTATGAGGAGCGGGCCGTTTCCCTGCGTATTTCCGAGGTGGAAAACCAGGCGATGATTCTGGCAAATCATCTGGCGGCAAACAATTACCTGCAGGATACCTCGTCAGAAACCATCAATGCGGAGCTTTTACAGCTTTCCAACCTTTATGACGGACGGGTGTTGGTCATTGACCAAAATTTCAATGTTGTACGGGATACATATGGCATCAGCGAAGGCAAGACCATTATTTCCGAAGAGGTTATCCGCTGTTTTAAAGGCAATAATACAAGCAATTATGATGAAAATAACCGTTTTATAGAAATGACTACACCTATTACCATTACGGTAAATGACGCGGAAAAGGGTGGGGACATTCCGGATAAGGAAGGAAATATGCGGATTATCGGTGTGATGCTGACAAGCGTTTCCACGGATAATATTACGACCAATATAACGGTTTTGGACGGAAAGGCTTCCATTCTCCAGTTTTTGATGATGATTCTGGTGGTGGCGCTTTCATGGATTACCTCAAGGGTGCTGGTAAAGCCTTTTGAACAGGTTACTGCCGCAATCCGGACGGTAAAGGACGGATTTGAAACGGAAGCCATTGATGTGTCGGATTATTTGGAGACAGAGCATATTATTACGGCGTTTAATGAGCTTTTAAACAGAATGAAGGTCTTGGATGAGTCCAGGCAGGAATTTGTATCCAATGTGTCCCATGAGTTGAAAACGCCCATTACATCCATGAAGGTGCTGGCGGATTCGCTGATTGCCCAGGAGGATGTGCCCACAGAGCTTTACAAGGAATTTATGACGGATATTGCCGATGAGATAGACCGGGAAAATAAGATTATTAACGACTTGCTTTCCCTTGTTAAAATGGATAAGACAGCGGCAAATTTAAATATTGAGACAGTCAATATTAATGAACTGATTGAGCTGATTTTAAAGCGTCTGCGTCCCATTGCGGGGCAGAAGGACATAGATGTTATTTATGAAAGCAACAGGGATGTAAGTGCAGAGGTAGATGAAGTAAAGCTTACCCTTGCTATTTCCAATCTGGTTGAAAACGCTATTAAATATAATGAGGAGCATGGTTATGTAAAGGTTACCCTGGATGCGGACCACCGCTTTTTTACCATTGTGGTGGAGGACAACGGAATGGGAATCCCGGAGGAATCCAAGGAGCATATTTTTGAGAGATTTTACCGGGTGGACAAATCCCATTCCCGTAAAATCGGCGGAACCGGTCTGGGGCTGTCCATTACAAGAAGCGCAATTCTGATGCACAGGGGCGCTATCAGGGTGGAAAGTGAAGAGGAAAAAGGAACGACCTTCCTCGTAAAGATTCCCTTAACTTATGCAGTAAAGGGATAAGCCTTTAGGAGATTATATGAAAAGAATCGGATTATATTTGTGCTGTGTATGCTTTTGCCTTTTGGCAGGCTGCGGCAGGAACGACGGACATGTAGCGAAAGAATATACGGTTTATTACGTAGATAATGAGGAAAATAAAATATCCGGAGAAAGCGTGGAGATTGAAGGAGAGGATACAAAGGAAATCCTTCAGGCGCTGTTTGCTTATCTGGGGGAACAGCCGGAGAACGCTGCATATAAATGCGCCTTGCCTGAAAATGTGGTATTGGAGTCTTTTGCTTATGAGGATTACCAGCTCATATTGAATTTTAACGGAGAATATTCCTTTATGAGCCCTACCAGAGAGGTGCTTACGAGAGCTGCCATTGTGAGAACTCTTTGTCAGGTAAACGGAGTGAATTATGTCGCTTTTAACGTAAACGGGGAAGCCCTTGTCAATGTCAGCGGGATTCCTGTGGGATATATGACGGCGGAGCAGTTTGTAGATAATGAGGGCAATGAAATCAATGCATATGAAAAGGTTAGTCTGACCTTATATTATGCGGACGAAAGCGGAGCCGGTCTGGAGGCTCATCTGGTGGACCGGGTCTACAACAGTAATATTTCCATGGACAGACTGATTGTGGAAGAGCTGATTGCAGGACCGGAAGGCGGGGACGGCGTGGAAAATGGTTTTGCAACAGTATCGCCCGAAACGAAAATAGTCAGTGTTACCACCCGTGACAATACATGTTATGTGAATCTGGACGATGGTTTTTTGAACCTTCCGGGAAATGTGACGCCGGAAGTAACCATTTATTCCATTGTGAATTCTTTAGTGGAGCTTTCCGGTATTAATAAGGTGCAGATTTCCGTGAATGGAAATACGGACCTGGTTTATATGGAAACCATTCCACTGTCACAGGTGTTTGAGAGAAATCTGGAGATTATGCGTGCACAGTAAGGAGTGCAATGAGAAGACCTCTATGCCTGCTATGCCTTTTTTATGTGGCAGGATTAATTCTTATTCTGGGATTGTTTTCTCCTTTTGAAGGGGAAAATGAGCAGTTACAAAACAAAAAAACGTGTATGCTTTCAGGGGAAGTGTACCGGATGGAATCTAAGAATGACAAATCTATTCTGTATCTGAAGGCTTCAAGAACAGAAACGCCTGATTTGCGGGTAATCTGTTATGTGGAAGAAGCGGAAATTTTTTCAAAAATAAAAATAGGAAACAGGGTTTCGGTAAAGGGAACCTGTCGGCTGTTTGAGGAAGCGTCCAATGACGGACAGTTTGACGCAAGGCTGTATTACCGGGTGCAGGGGATTTCCTGCTTTATGACAGGGTGTCAGGTGCTTTTGGAGGATGCTGGCTATAAGCCGTATGAACAGGGGCTGTTTGCCTTGCGGCGTTATTTATCCGGTACTCTCAAAAAATCACTGCCCGCTAAATATGCCAGCGTTATGCAGGCTGTGTTTCTCGGGGAAAAGGGAGAGCTTGATGGGGAGCTAAAGGAGCTTTTCCAAAGAAATGGCATTTCCCATATCCTTGCCATATCAGGACTGCATATATCCTTTCTGGGTATGGGTATTTTCCGGTTCTTAAAAAAAATCAGAATACCGTCTTTTGTGGGAGCTTTTCTTTCGGCGGCGTTTATTGCCGGTTTTGGCATCATGACGGGAAACAGCGCCTCTGCAATCCGCAGCATTATTATGTTTTTGCTGTTTCTATTGGCGGGATTGTGCGGACGTACTTATGATATGCTTACGGCGGCAGCCTTTTCAGGGATGGCGCTTCTTATTAAGCAACCCTTATATATTTATCACAGCGGCTTTCTTTTGTCCTTTGGGGCGGTTATGGGTATTGCTTTGCTTGCGCCGCTTATGGAAAAGCTTCTGCCCGGGGAATCTGCAACGAAAAAAATGATTTTAAACAGAAGCAGAATGGAGAAAGCGATGCGGTTTTTTAGAAGGAAAATCAAATCCTCCCTTGCAGCAAGCCTTTCTATTTCCTTAGCAACGCTTCCTATTCAGCTTTATTTCTTTTATACCTTTCCTGTTTATTCTGTTTTTTTGAATTTGCTCATTATCCCTCTTATGGGCATTCTTATGGCGGCGGGGGCTGCCGGGCTTTTTCTGGCCTGTGTCTGCCCTTTTTTAGGAACGGCTTTTATGACGCCGTGCAAATGGATTCTTATGGTCTGTGAAGTATTTTGCCGCCTTTTTGACAGCCTTCCCTTTGGAAATCCGGTTTTGGGAAAACCAAAGCTTTGGCAGATGGCGGTTTATTACGGACTACTTTTGTGCGTGATTTTTTGGGACGCATTACAAGGGAGAGAAAAACCCCAAAGCACGTTTCCCATAAAAAAATTTCCCGGGCGCATTTTCTTATGGGAAAAATATTCCGGGAGATGGAAATTTAAAAGGAAACAGCCGGTTTTGGTTATTTGTGTGGGAGTGTTTTTATTATGCCTCAGGATACGTGGGGCGACAACCTTGACTATGCTGGATATCGGGCAGGGGGACTGCATGGTAATTGAGGAAAAGAGCGGCTATAATATTCTGATTGACGGCGGCAGCAGCGATGTGTCAGAGGTGGGACGGTACAGAATAATTCCCTATTTGAAAAGCCATGGAATCAGCAGTCTGGATTATGTATTTATTTCCCACGCTGATTCCGACCATATATCGGGCGTTCTGGAAATACTTTCCGGAGAGGAAAAGGGGAAAATAGAAATAAAGCATCTGGTGCTTACGAAATTTGCCCAAAGTGATGCCGCTTATGACGAATTGTTAGCATGTGCTAATCAATCGGGAGCTAAAATCCTTATGGTATCAAAAGGAGACCGGTTTGAAATCGGAAATACCGGCTGGGAATGTCTTTATCCGGAAATGGAGGAAGAAGGGGAAGGGAATGACCAGTCCATGGTTCTGCTTATGGAATGTGGCAGTATAGAGACACTGTTTACCGGGGATTTGCCGGGAGATAAGGAAGGAAAGCTCATAGAGAGCGTTGGAAGAAAAAATGTCGGGAGAGAAAATGTCAGAAGGAAGGAGGTCCGGATTTTAAAGGTAGCCCATCATGGCTCCAGATATTCCACTACAGAAGCATTTTTGGAAAATTATTGTCCGAAAACCGCTATTGTTTCCGCCGGAAAAGATAATTCCTACGGGCATCCCCACGGAGAAGTATTAGAACGCTTAAAAGAGAAAGGGTGCATGGTTTTTAAAACCTCTTCGGAAGGAGCGGTTACCATCCGGTATGAAAAAAGAAAATATTCTGTTTTTACATACAAAAAAATGTGATATACTTTTTATGACAGTGGTTGTAAACGGACCTGATATGGAAAATCAGGATTTTAAGCTTAGGGGAGAAATCGTGCAGCGGATTAATGAGGATATTAAAACAGGCAATTTCAAACAGATGTATCTGCTTTACGGAAGCGAGGATTATCTGCGAAACCAATACCGGGATAAGTTAAAGCAGGCGTTATTAGGAGAGGGGGATGCCATGAATCTTTCCTGCTTTGAGGGAAAGGAAATCAACCAGTCCCAGCTCGTGGACCTTGCAGAAACCATGCCTTTTCTTTCGGAACGCAGGGTTATCGTTATTGAAAACAGCGGGATGTTTAAGGGAAGCAGCGAAGTGCTGGCAGATTATTTGAAGGAGCCTTCCCTGGCGACCTGCTTTGTATTCAGTGAAAAGGAAGTGGACAAGCGGAATAAGCTTTTTAAACTGGTAAAGGATAAGGGGTATGCCTGTGAATTTGGAGAACAGGATGAAAATACGCTGACCCGCTGGGTTTTAGGGCTTGTTAAAAAGGAAGGCATGGAAATAGACAGGGCTGCCGTGGCGCTTCTTTTGTATAAAACGGGAACGGATATGGAAAATATCCGCAAGGAGCTGGAAAAGTGCATCTGCTATTGCCTGAAAAGGGGCAGAATTACATCGGAGGATGTGGGAGTTATATGTACGGAGCGGCTTTCTAACAGGATTTTTGATATGATTCATTTTATCTCCACGGGTAAAAAGGAACAGGCGCTGAAGCTGTATTACGATTTGCTGGCATTAAAGGAGCCGCCTATGCGTATTCTCTTTTTGATTTCCAGGCAGTTCAATATGCTGCTACAGGCGAAAATGCTGCGGGAAAAGGGATATGATAAACGGATGATAAGTGAAAAAATGGGTGTTGCGCCTTTCATTGCAGGAAAATATATAGACCAGGCGGCACGTTTTAAACGCCCGGTCTTACGCAGGGCATTAGAGGACTGCGTGAAAGCGGAGGAGGATGTAAAAACAGGAAAAATCGGAGACATTATGAGTGTTGAACTGCTGATGATAAAATACAGCAGTATTGCATAGGAGGAAAAGGGATGATAGGATTGCTGTTACCAATGATGTATATGCTGGTAGTTGTGATAGTTGTGCCAATATGTATTGTTTCCAGTAAAAGAAAAAAGAACCAAAGGAATTCTCCCAATAATACAAATAACAATCATACCTATACCCGTCCGGGATATGTACATAGGAATCCCCAAAGAAACGTACAGGGCAATGTGCCGGGAAATATTTGGAACAGCGTGCAGACGGGAGCGTCCGGGAGTATGCAAAGAACCGGGACGGGAAATGTGTCTGGGAGAAATGTGCAGGCAGGGAAGGACAACAGGAGGCTTTCAGAGCAAAAGGATGCAGAGGACAAAGGTTCAGGCAGTACAACGGAATACCTGGAAAAGAAAGCCATGGAGGATCAGCGGGAGCATGCGGTGGAAAAAATGGAAGAACAGCGCCGTGTGAACGCTAAATACGGCAACATTCCCGTAGCCGCCAGGCATATTTTAGGAGACCCGGTTCCTGCGGGCAGGAAAATCATCTGTTGTAAATATTGTGGAGCGGAAAATGAAGTAAAAATAGGTTACGGAGGCTCTCTCGCCTGCTATTTTTGCAGGACAAAGCTGTAAGGACAATATCGGAAAGGAAGGATTTTAAAAATGAGCAAGATTGATGAAATCAGGGCGCAGATGGTAGCGGCAATGAAGGACAAAGATAAGGAGCGTAAGGATTCTTTATCCATGCTGTTAAGCGCCTTAAAAAACAAGGCAATCGACAAACGGGCGGATTTGACCGAGGCGGAAGAAAACGAGGTTATCAAAAAGGAAATCAGGCAGACCAAAGAAACTATGGATTCGGCTCCGGCAGACAGGGAGGACATTAGAAGCCAGTGTGAAAAGCGGCTGGCTGTTTACAAAGAGTTTGCGCCTGAGGATTTAAGCGAAGATGCAATCCGGGAAATTATAAAAGAGGTGTTAAGGGACCTTGCCATTGAGAAGCCGACGCCCAAGGATAAAGGAAAAATTATGAAGGAATTAATGCCCAGAGTAAAGGGAAAGGCTGAAGGCAGTGTTGTCAACAAAATAGTTGGCGAATTTATGGAATAAAGACCGTTTTATAGTACACACCTTCTGTTAAGATAAGGACAAATCAGTTGCCCATGTCTTAACAGGAGGTGTTTTTTATGAAAGCGATTAAAAAAAACGTGTTATTTGCAGTAATAACGGCTGTGTTGGTTTCAATCATATTCCTTTGTTTTTCCCGGTCTGTTTACAGTCAGGACAAAAAGGGTATCCGGGCTTTGGACAGGGAAAGTCTGGAGGCGCTTGAAAACGAATACCTGGAACAGGCAGCCGGACTGATGAAGGAATATGGCTGTGAATACAGCGGCATTACTATGACAAAAATGTTTGAAAGGGACGGGTGCATAAGCTATGAGGTGCTGATTCATCACAGGAATCTGTCCTATTTAAGCACGGAAGAGTTGGAAGAGCTGAAAGGACGGCTTACAGGGTTTTCAGAAGCTTTTCAGGATGCAGAATTTACCTACAGCTTTTCTTATTTATCATAAGGAAAAAGCATGACAGTATCGCTGTTTGGGATTATAATAGATGTAGCTTTTGAAAAGGGAGTTGTAACTATGAGAGATAATCCTAAACCATTTGAAATATTTCAGCATTTCAAGGGAAAAACATATCAGATTCTGGCGCTTGCCAAGGATGCCGGGGACGGGCGGGATATGGTTGTGTATCAGGCGTTATACGGGGATTATACCGTATATGTCCGTGAATTGACGGAGTTTATGAGCCCGGTGGATAAAATGAAGTACCCGGAGGTTTCTAAAGAATATCGTTTTGAGAGGCAGAACGGGACAACTGCGCCGACAGAAGCGGGATGGAAGAAAAATGCAGAAACAGAGCAAAAAGTAAAGTCAGAAACAGGACAGAAGGAAAAGCGGGAAATAGAACAGGCGGAGAAGGCGGAAGCAGAAAAGCAGGAAAAACAAGCGGCAGAACAGGCGGAAGGAAATTCCCGGGGAGAATTTTTGGACCCTGCGGTAGAGGAATTCCTGGACGCAGACAGTGTATATGAAAAATTGAATATTCTGGCGGGGCTGCAGCACCGGATTACCAACGATATGCTGGAAATCATGGCTGCCGCATCGGATATTGAGCTGAATGAAGGCAGTATACAGGAGAAATATTCCGAATTGAAAAATTGTCTCCTTATGACGGAAAGATATGAGTGCAAACGTATCAGATAGTCTTTCATGGCATAATTTGAAGAAATAAAGCCCGCCGGAATCCATAAAAGGAGGCGGGCTTATGTCATTTAATCTCAATGATAAGCTGGTGGTGGGAGTCAGCACAAGAGCGTTATTTGATTTGACAAAGGAAAGCAATATTTATGAAACGGAAGGAATTGAGGCGTTTTGCAGGTTTCAGATGGAGCATGAGGAGGAAATTCTTGCTCCGGGTCCAGGTTTTATGCTGATAAAGGCATTATTGAATCTTAACAATCTTCCGGGACAGTCGGACCGGGTGGAAGTGATTATTATGTCCAAAAACAGTGCGGACACTTCCCTGCGGATTTTTCATTCCATTGAACACTATGGCTTGAATATTACAAGAGCGGTTCTATCCAGCGGAGCTTCCCTGACCCCGTATTTATCTACCTTTCATACGGATTTGTTTTTGTCCCATAATGAAGAGGATGTGCGGGGCGCCATAGCGGACGGCATAGCGGCGGGAATCATTGTGGATAATGGAATATGCACTTATGACAGCAGGGGAGACGACAGCCGGATAAAAATTGCCTTTGATGGGGATGCGGTGCTTTTTTGTGCGGATTCCGAGAAGATTTTTCAGGAAAAAGGATTGGAGGCCTTTACGGAAAATGAAAAACGGAATGCAAAAAAACCCTTGGCGGAGGGACCGTTTGCCCGTTTCTTGAAGATTTTGTCTTCTATACAAAGGGAGTTCCCGGCTGATAAGGCGCCTATCCGGACTGCTCTTGTCACTTCGCGGTGCGCTCCTGCCCATGAAAGGGTGGTGCGTACTCTGCGGGCATGGAATGTGCGGATTGACGAAGCTTTTTTTCTGGGGGGAATCAGCAAAAGCGAGGTTTTAAAGTCCTTTGGCGCCAATATCTTTTTTGACGACCAGGAGGTGCATACCCTTCCGGCGTCGGAGGTGGTTCCGACGGCAAGGGTTCCGTGTCTGGACTCTAAAAGCGGTTGCGCATAAGGCGGGTTTCTGGTATAACAGGTATGTGGGAAAAGCTATGGCAACAGATGGAATGCAATTAAAACAGAATATTGTGCCGCCCCTTCTGGACTGGTACAACAGCAATAAGCGGATACTGCCCTGGCGGGAGGATACCGACCCTTACCGGGTCTGGGTATCGGAAATCATGTTGCAGCAGACGAGAGTAGAGGCGGTAAAGCCCTATTTTGACTGTTTTATGAAGGAGCTGCCGGATACGGCGCATCTTGCAGCGGTTGAAGAAGAACGTCTGTTAAAGCTATGGGAAGGGCTTGGATATTACAACCGTGCAAAGAACCTGCAAAAGGCGGCAGGGATAATTATGGAAGAATACGGCGGGCGCTTTCCGGGGGAGTATGAAGCCCTTGTAAGGCTGCCGGGAATCGGGGACTATACGGCAGGCGCCGTTTCGTCCATTTCCTTTGGAAAAAGAGTGCCGGCGGTAGACGGGAATGTACTCAGGATTTTGTCAAGACTGCTGCTTTATGAGGAAGATGTTTTAAGCTTAAAGGCAAAGAAGCAGGCGAAGGAGGCGTTAAAGCCCCTGATGCCAAAGGAGCGCCCCGGAGATTTTAACCAGGCGCTGATGGAGCTTGGGGCGATGGTCTGCGTGCCAAACGGGGCGCCGCACTGTGACGGGTGTCCCTGGGAAAAGCTGTGCCTTGCCCGGCGAAAGGACTGCTGGCAGGAGTATCCCAAAAAAGCGGCAAAGAAGCCCCGCAGGATAGAGGAAAAGACCGTTTTGATTATCGGAGACGGGGAGCGGATTCTTTTGCACAAAAGACCGTCTGCGGGATTGCTGGCAGGCATGTATGAACTGCCTTCCATGGAAGGCTATGCAGAGGAAACCGCTATAGTGGAAAGGGTCAGGGACTTGGGCTTTTCCCCGTTGCGGATTCAGCCAAAAGGGGAAGCAAAGCATATTTTTACCCATAGGGAATGGCATATGAAGGGCTATGGCGTCCTGGTGGAGCCGATGGATTTTACAAAAGAGGCTTTGGACGGATTAAGAAACGGCTATGTCATGGTGTCAAAGGAAGAAACAAAGCAGGGTTATCCCATACCGTCTGCTTTTTCTGCATTTACAAAACAGTTGGATATAAATCCCGGAATAGGCAGAGAAATAGAGGAAATATAGAGAAACTTCCAATAAAGTATCAGTAGAAAATAAGAGTTTAAAACAGACATATTAGAACAGATATATAAGAACAGACATATAAGAAATATGGCGGGAAGGATTTGGTAAAAGTGAAACTCTTAACAGTAACGGTGCCATGCTACAATTCGGAGCAGTATATGGAAAAGTGCATTGAATCACTGCTACCCGGCGGCGAGGATGTGGAGATTATTATTGTGGATGACGGTTCTACGGATAAAACAGGGGAGATTGCGGACCGTTATGCAGAGGAATACCCGTCCATGGTAAGGGTTATCCATCAGAAAAACAGCGGGCATGGTTCGGCGGTTAACACAGGGATGGAAAATGCCACGGGCATTTATTTTAAGGTGGTGGACAGCGACGACTGGGTCAATAAGGATTCCTACTTGCGGATACTGGTTGCGTTGCGCTGTCTGGTAGGCGGACACCAGGTTATTGATATGGTAATCAGTAATTTCGTCTATGAAAAGGAAGGCGCGGGAAGAAAGCGGGTGGTGGCGTTCCGCCATGTCCTGCCTGACGGGGAAGTGTTTACCTGGGATGAGGTGGGACATTTCCATGTTGCCCAGTATATCCTGATGCATTCGGTCATTTACAGGACCAGACTGTTGACGGACTGCGGGCTGAAGCTGCCGGAGCATACTTTTTATGTGGATAATCTTTTTGTTTTTGAGCCCCTTCCCTATGTGAAGAATCTATATTATATCGATACCAATTTCTACCGGTATTATATCGGCAGGGCAGATCAGTCCGTCCATGAGAGTGTCATGATTGAGCGGGTTGACCAGCAGATTAAGGTCAATAAGCTGATGATTGATTATCTTACTTCAACGAGGATAGCCAACAGGAAAACCTACAAATATATGGTAAAATATCTGGATATTATCACGACGGTATCTTCCATTATGCTCATCCGGGCAAAAACTGCCGAGGCGCTGGAAAAGAAAAGGGAATTGTGGGCATACTTAAAGAAAAAGGATAAAAGACTTTATTGCAGGCTGCGGCACGGCTTTATGGGGAGGACCATGAATCTGCCCGGAAAGTCGGGAAGAAGGATTTCCACGGGGCTTTACAAAATTGCACAGAAATTTGTGCAGTTTAATTGACTTTTGCAGGAAGAATTTATATAATAGCATCAAATGGCGATGACGAAGAGAAGTAGCGTAATTTATCGTTTCCAGCGAGCGGGGAGAGGTGCGAGCCCTGTAAAGTGAATTTACGTGAATAACACTTTAACAGCTGCAATCCGAAAGCTTTGGCAAGTAGGTGCGACGTTTGCCACACGTCAGTGGCAGGGTTTAGATTTGTTAAACCGGTGAGTGACTGTTTGGCAGTAATTCAGGTGGTACCGCGGACTTGACTGTTCGTCCTGAAACGATTGTGTTTGGGATGGGCAGTTTTTTTATGCCAGGATTGGTGCCCTGGTATGGACACCGGAAGAATAATATTATGATAGGAGAATGAAGACAATGAATATTTCTAACGTGTATCGTGACAGGACCATGGATATGGTAACGGAAAAGGATGTGGACGCTTCCATAAGGCTGGCGGGCTGGGTGGAAAATATCCGCGACCATGGCGGCGTTTCCTTTGTGGATCTGCGGGATATGTACGGTGTGGTGCAGGTGGTTATGCGCGACACCACCCTGCTTGACGGGATTAATAAAGAGGATTGTATCAGCGTGGAAGGCGTTATCCAGCACAGGGATGAGGAAACCTACAACCCGAAGATTCCCACGGGAACCATCGAGCTGGAAGCCCATAAGGTGGAAATGCTGGGAAAGGTTTACAGACAGCTTCCTTTTGAGGTTATGACTTCCAAGGAAATCAGGGAGGACCTCCGTTTAAAATACCGTTATCTGGATTTGAGAAACAAAAAAGTAAAGGACAATGTTATTTTCCGCTCCAAGGTTATCAGCTTTTTAAGGGAGAAAATGACGGAAATGGGATTTCTGGAAATCCAGACCCCCATTCTTTGCGCTTCATCTCCCGAAGGCGCACGGGATTATATTGTGCCTTCCAGAAAATATAAAGGGAAATTTTATGCCCTCCCCCAGGCGCCCCAGCAGTATAAGCAGCTTTTGATGGTTTCGGGCTTTGATAAGTATTTTCAGATTGCCCCCTGCTTCCGTGATGAGGACGCCAGGGCTGACCGCTCCCCGGGGGAATTTTACCAGCTGGATTTTGAAATGGCGTTTGCCACCCAGGAAGATGTATTCCGCGCAGGGGAAGAAATTCTGACTGCAACCTTTGAAAAATTTGCACCGGAGGGCGCAAAGGTAACAAGAGCCCCTTATCCGGTTATCAGCTATAAACAGGCGATGCTTACGTACGGCACGGATAAGCCGGATTTGCGCAATCCCTTAAAAATTGTGGATGTGACGGATTTCTTCCAGAGGTGTACCTTTAAGCCTTTCCACAAGAAGACGGTCCGCGCCATTAATGTCCATGCAAAGCTGTCCAAGGGGCAGCATGAGAAGCTTTTAAAATTTGCACAGTCTATCGGCATGGGCGGACTGGGTTACCTGGAGGTGCTGGAGGATAAGAGCTATAAAGGACCTATTGATAAATTCATTCCCGATGATATGAAGGGCGAGATTGCAGAAATCGCAGGGCTTGATGTGGGGGATACCATTTTCTTTATTGCGGACAAGGAAAGCCGTGCCGCTGATTATGCGGGACAAATTCGGACAGAGCTTGGAAACCGTCTGGGACTTATAGAGGAGAACGCATACAGGTTCTGCTTTATCAATGATTTCCCCATGTATGAATACGACGAGGAAGAAAAGAAGATTATCTTTACCCACAATCCTTTCTCCATGCCCCAGGGCGGGCTGGAAACTTTAAATACCAAAGACCCGCTGGAAATTCTGGCGTATCAGTATGACATTGTGTGCAACGGCGTGGAGCTTTCCTCCGGCGCAGTCCGCAACCACAATCTGGATATTATGGTAAAGGCGTTTGAGATTGCAGGCTATACGGAGGAGGATTTGAAGCAGAAATTCGGGGCGTTATACAATGCGTTCCAGTTTGGCGCACCGCCCCATGCAGGTATGGCGCCCGGTGTTGACAGGATGATTATGCTGCTGAAAAATGAGGAGAATATCCGTGAGGTAATTGCTTTCCCCATGAACGGAAACGCACAGGATTTGATGTGCGGGGCGCCGGGAGAAGTGACGGAGATGCAGCTTAGGGAAGTGCATATTAAGGTAAGGGATTAGAGGAAATAGAAATTTACCGGATTTTGGGCAGGAAAAATATTTTCCCCTTGCGGGGTATCATTTAAGGGGATTTCTCATAAAAAAGTGTATTTATTTCAGGAACCCGCTTGCGCTCCGGCAAAGGCGTAGCAGCACGTAAGATTACAAAGAACGCAATCTAAGTGCTGACGCCTTTGCAAGGGTTCCTTCAATGAAATACATTTTTTATGGGAAATCCCCTTAAATAATGCCTCCGCAAGGGGAAAATATTTTTCCGGTGCTTGAAATTTGGTAAATTTGGGGGAAGGAAAATTTGGGTCAGCTTTTGAGGAGTTCCAGGTTTTCTACAAGAGCGTTAACGGTCTTGGTTTCCGGCAGATAGTAGACAAACCAGTATAAAGAGCCTGCCATGGCGATACCTGTCAGTACGTCAAAGGCGGAATGTTGTTTCAAAAACATGGTGGATAAAATGATGGACAGGCTTAAAATACGGGAGCATATCCGTAATATTTTATGGTCCCTTAACTGGTGCGACTTTTGAATGGCAAAGTCGGCGGCAAGGGAATTAAAAACGTGGATGCTGGGAAATACGTTGGTACAGGTATCGGCGGCATAAAGCCCGCGTACAATGTCTAAAAAGATGTTGTCCCTGTTGATGTCTTCTAAATTGGGACGTAAGGGCTGCATATTGGGAACCAGATAGGAAACCAGCAAAAAAACGGTCATGCCTACGCCTAAGGTAAAGCAGAGCCGGATATAATCCCTCCTGTCTAAAAAGGCAAATAAGCCCACTGTAGCGGCAATATATAAAAACCAGAGCATATAGGGAATAATGAAATACTCACAAAAAGGAATCAGCGAGTCAATGTGCATTTTGATTATAAAATAGGAATCTACAGGGCGGTGCTCAAGCCATGTAAAAACGGATACGTAAAACAATCCGTAAAGCACAGGTATAAGAATACGGAGTGTTAGTTCTGCTCCGGATGAAAGTTTTCTGTCTTTTTTCTGGTTTTGTACGTTCTTCTGTTTTTGTACGTTCACGCAAAGGACTCCTTTATAAAAATGTCTACATAAGGAAGGTATACTACAAATCCGGCTGTTTGTCTAGTTGAATTTTAAACCATTCTTTTGGCAGGAAAGGGTAATTTTTTGTTGTTTTCCACAATATTCCCCGTCTGCATGGACAATCAGGGGAACGTCTGTTTCGATGGTTAAGCCGGGTACCTTGAAGAAATAGACGTTTTTAGCCTTGGTATGAAGACCGAAGAAGGCAAGGGGCAGCAGGTAAAGCGCCCGCCATTTTCTAAGCCCTGCAACGACCATGACGTCAAAAAGCCCGTCGTGGCAGTCCGCCATGGGAGCCATGCGGATGCTGCCGCCTTCATAAGGCTGGACCATGGCAACGGCAAAAAGCAGTCTGTCAAAATGCTTTACGGAGCCGTCTTCCAGGGTAAGGTCACAGTGGCAGGAGGGAGCAAAAAGCAGCTGCTTTAGGGCAATTCCTGCATAGGTAAGCTTTCCAAGTCCCAGGCGGTTTAAGATATCCTTTAATTTGGAATCCAGCGCCTCCTTGCAGACGGCGGCGTCCAGACCGATGCCGCAGCTGACGCAGAAGCGGCGGTTCTTTCCGCCCGTTACAACCATTCCGGTGTCCGCTGTATGTATGATGGGCTTTTTGATACGCCTGATTAATTCATCGGGAGAAGAGGCGATGCCTAAAGCCCTTGCTAAGTCGTTGCTGGAGCCTGTGGGCAGATAGGCAAGGGCGGTATTTTGGATATTGTGGGCGTCAAAGGCATTGAGCACTTCGTTGATGGTGCCGTCCCCTCCCAGCACACATAAAATGTCCCGGGAATCCGAACGCATTTTCCCGGAGATTTCCCTGGCGCACTTTGATGCGCCGCTTTTTTTATCCGTAAAGAAAACTTCGTATACGATGGAATTTTGGTTTAGTTTTTTCTTGAAGGATTCCCATTTTTTTCTGCCAAGACCGGATTTGGAGGCAGGATTGACAATGATATAAAGCATGTAAAGTTCTCCTTTTTTGTGGTTGTTGTGAAAATACGGAGCAGGATGGTGGCAAAAGCCCCGGGGCATGGGAAGAAAATGGTTTCGTTTCTTATGCCGGTTTGGAACATAAGGTTTTCTAAATGTTCCGGTATGAGTAATGTGCTATGGACGCAAACGGCATATATGCGGCATCCATGCCGCGATATGCCTTTCTCCGACGTCCTGTCGGAGAATTGCCGGATGCAGGGCGGAACATTAAGAAAGCCTAATGTTCTTCACAAGGCATAAGGAAAGAAATCATTTTCTTCCCATGCCCCGGGGCTTTTGCCACCATCCTGCTCCGGCTTTTTGGAGCTGCCGATGGTTGTGTATTGTAATTTTTTCCTTAAATTTCAATTTTTCTTAAATTTTATCATACTTTGACAATAAGGGACAAATTTCTTTTGGAAAATCATGAAAATATCTTTTTGGATTTTCCGTTTCCTTTGAAAAAAAAGTATGCTATACTAATTTGGATGTTACATAAAAATTCCCCCGCAGGCTTGGGACAGGGATTTCGTGGGATTTTATTCGTGGTATTGACGGATGAATGTGCGGCGTTTCAAAGGGTCCGGCACCGGGGTAATATATGAAGTAAGAAAATCAAGTAATAAAATCAAGTAAGGAAAGCAGGAGGATAAGAAATGTATTCTTTGGATGAAGTGAAAAAGGTTGACCCTGAAATCGCACAGGTCATTGTGGACGAGCAGGAGAGACAGAACAGCCACATTGAGCTGATTGCTTCCGAGAACTGGGTAAGCAAGGCTGTTATGGCTGCAATGGGAAGCCCTTTGACCAACAAATATGCGGAGGGATATCCGGGAAAGAGATATTACGGCGGATGCCAGTGCGTAGATGTTGCGGAGGATTTGGCAAGGGAGCGGGCAAAGGAATTGTTTGGCTGTGAATATGCCAACGTACAGCCCCATTCCGGCGCACAGGCAAACCTGGCGGTACAGTTTGCAATCTGCAAGCCCGGCAATACGATTATGGGTATGAATCTGGACCACGGCGGACATCTGACACACGGAAGTCCGGCGAATATTTCAGGCACTTATTATAATATTGTGCCCTACGGCGTCAATGACGAAGGCTTTATTGACTATGACAAATTAAGGGAAATTGCGCTGGAGAGTAAGCCCAAGATGATAATTGCAGGCGCTTCCGCTTATGCAAGGACCATAGATTTTAAGAAATTCCGCGAAGTGGCTGACGAGGTAGGCGCTGTGCTGATGGTGGATATGGCGCATATCGCAGGTCTGGTGGCGGCAGGACTTCATCCAAGCCCCATCCCCTATGCGGATGTTACGACCACGACGACCCACAAGACTCTGCGCGGTCCCCGTGGCGGTCTGATTTTGAGCAGCCAGGAAATGGCAGATAAGTATAACTTCAACAAAGCGGTATTCCCCGGCATCCAGGGCGGTCCGCTGATGCATGTCATTGCAGCGAAGGCAGTCTGCTTTAAAGAGGCTTTAAGCGACGATTTCAAGAAATACCAGCAGGGCATTGTAGACAATGCACAGGCGCTTTGTAAAGGGCTTATGGACAGGGGCATCAAGATTGTTTCCGGCGGTACGGACAATCATCTGATGCTGATGGATTTGACGCCCTTTGAGCTGACGGGAAAGGCTGTGGAGAAGCTTTTGGATGACGCCCACATTACGGCAAATAAGAATACCATCCCCAACGACCCTAAGTCTCCCTTTGTCACAAGCGGTATCCGTCTCGGTACGCCTGCGGTTACCTCCAGAGGCATGAATACAGAGGATATGGACAGGATTGCAGAGGCGATTTCCCTGGTTGTAAAGGGCGGGGAGGAAAAAGTGCCTGAGGCAAGAGCCATTGTACAGGAGCTGACGGATAAATATCCGTTGATTTAATCAAAAGGTGGGAAATCTTGGTTTTACTGAGGTTTCCCATTTTTTGCTTTCAAATATTTTGAATGAGTTTGAACATCTTGGAGATTAATGTTGAAATTGTATCATATAGATAAGATAGAAACAAAATTGAATAAAATAGAAATTGAAGAAAGATTGAAGGATATTGTATCAGAGGACCATTTTTTTAAAATTTGTGTAAAGGATAAAAAATTGTGTCGTGCAGAATTTAAGGAAAATGCAGTTACTTTTTATTACTTGTCCGAAGGAAAACATGACATGCTATCTCCGCAAATACATATGACAATACTTGAAAAAGGGGAAGGAAGTACTTGTGATTTGTATTATAGTAGAACGTGGGGGTTTTTATGCTTATTTATATGGTGGACTCTTTTTATCGGAATAGGTGTGTATGAAAGTGTCTTGGGAAATAATATTTTTAACTTTATGTGTTATGTGGTGGTCTATGTTTTAGGAATTTGGATAGCACACCAGCATTACAATAGTATATGCAGTAAAGTAATAAATATAGTGAAGACTCAGCTAAATTTTAAAGAAAACATATAATATAGTCCTGCACCCAAGCAGACAAATATACCTTCAAATCGTCCAATACAAGGAGAATCCCTTCTTCCGAAAATAAATTCGGAGGAAGGGACTTTTTATAAGTGTTCTTGGAGAAGTAGAGGGACATCAGGGCAAATAGAGAAATTTTAGAGAATCAAAAGGTAAAATCAGGATAAACCCTAAATGCGGTTGACAGCAGATACAGTTTGTGATATTTTGAGTGTACTAGTTGGAATAGTACACACGGAAAAAACGGTAATTACTTATGGAGAAAAACACATCGAACAGAGAGACACGGGAAGAAAGAGAAAGAAGAAGACGGAAGAAAAGAATGAGGGTCTACAGGGCGCGCTTTCTGGCTGCTATGGCGTTATTGGGAATCCTTACCCTGCTCATTTTTGGGGGCGTGGGGATTTTCCGGCTGCTGTTTGGAAAGGATGACAGAAAGGCGAAGGAAACCGTCCGGGAAACCATGGAGATTGTAGACGAGGATATGAGCCTTTTGGAGGAACTGAAGGAGCGGATGAAGGGGCAGGAGTTTACCCTTATCCTGGATGCGGGACATGGCGGCAGCGATGTGGGCACGGGAGACGCTTCCTATTATGAAAAGGATATTAATATGGATATTGTGAATGAGATGGTGCCCCTTTTGGAGTATTGCGGCGTTAAGGTGCTGCTTACCAGAAAAGGGGATGAAACGGTTGCCCTTGAGGAACGTTCCGGCTTTGCCAATGAAAGCGAGGCGGACCGTTTTGTCAGCATCCATTGCAATTACTGCGAGGATGATGCGTCGGTGGCAGGACTGGAATGTTATTACTGGCAGGACAGCGGGATAGGACAAAGCTATGCCAAGAGTATTGTCCAGGCAGCGGAGGAAAGCGGAGAAATTAAGGTGCGGGGCATCAGGACCCAGGATTTCCATGTGCTCAGGGAAACACAGATAACCGCAGTTTTAATTGAGACGGGCTACCTTTCCAATGGAGAGGAAGGCGGAAAGCTGAAAAATCCGGATTACCAGAAAAACCTTGCCTTTTATCTGGTAAAGGGCATTATTGAGGGATATCTGGATTCCGGGGAACCGTCAGAGGGATGATTTCTTCCCGCGGGTAAACGAGCCAAGTGGCTGCTTGCAGCGGGGGTATTGACTCTCGGGTAAGGAGTCTGGCAGATGTGCCTGTAAGCGGAGGCTGCAGCTATAGGGGGAATTATGGAGAACGACGTAAAAGAGAGAAATAAAAAAGTAATACAAAAGGGGCTGCTCATTCTTTTAGTTATCATAGCAGTCCTTGCGCTGTTGTTTGTCTTTATAAAAGTCCACACAAAGAAAGAGGCGACAAAACGCCAGGCGGAATACCGGGAAAGCGCCGGGAATTATGTGGATGATTTTGATGAAGAAAATTACAGGAAGGAAAAAGAACGGTTAGGGCTGCCTTCCTCTGAGCCGGTAAAGGAATGTGGCGTTATGAATGTGGGCGGCGATACCTTTTATCTGGGAATGACCATGCAGGAGGTCGTTGATTTTGGGTATGATTATGAGGAATGGCTTGACGGGGACCAAATCGGTTATGGGTCTATGGCACTGTATCTGGATAAGGATGGTCCCATTTTCGATATGCCGCCCATGCTGGATTGCGGTTTTGAACTGGCAGAAGGTAAGGATGGGGATTCTTATAAAGATTACAGGCTGAGTTTCCTGCATCTAAATCAAATATGGGGCGGCGGCTGGCAGGAATATTATTCAGGACGTCTCAGTTATAATGCAGAGATTGTCCATGGCATCAAAACCGACATGAGTTATAGGGAAATCATGGACATTTTGGAGCCTTATGAGGAGACGGGACAGGTGCGGATTGAATTGTTTGGCGGCGGGGGAAACAGTCTGTATATGCGGATGTTTGAGGATGGCACGGTGTACGTATTTGAATTTACCCATATGCATTTGCAGGAAATACATATATTTATGGAGGAAAACCTTCCTGTTGTCACGGATAAACTGAAGTGGAACTTTTCAAAGTGGTTTGACTCATTTTTTTGTAACCTTTTTATCTTATTTCACATCTAACTTATGTAAAAAGCATAAGTTCCGGATACTATGCAAAACCCCAAAAGCAATATCCCGCTGCATCTGCCGGATGCATATGGCGCCATGACCGGTTGATGGCGGGAGCATACAAAGAGAGAGGCAAAGATGGATAAGGAAAAATTCAGTGCGGAGGTCTTAGCTGCGGAAAAAAGCATGTACCATATCGCCAAATCCATTGTGGGAAACGACGAGGATTGCGCCGACGCCATGCAAAACGCCATACTTTCCGCTTACACAAAGCTTTATACATAAAAAAACGAGGCTTATTTCAAAACTTGGCTGACAAAAATTTTAATCAATCAGTGTTATCAGCTTCTAAGGGAGAAAAAAGCCACAGTGTCCTACGAAGATTATATGGACGGACAGTTTCCGGAGGAGTACCTGTGGATAGAGGAAGAACCATGCGCGGACGTATTTTGGGAGGTCATGAATTTAAAGGAAAAGTACCGCATCCCTTTTGTCCTTCACTATGTGGAAGGGTACTCTGTTAAGGAAATAGCCCAGATGCTGGATATTTCCGGACAGAATGTAAAGGTACGCCTGTACAGAAGCAGGGAAGTACTCAAGGATAAGCTGAAAGGAGAGTATGGCTATGCATAATCGGGATAAATGGACCATGGAAACGGGAGAAACGGACAGGATGCAGATTGAAAAAGAATTTCCGGAGGTGCCGGAAAAAATCCACGGCATGGTATTGGAGACTTTGGAAAATCTGGAGGAAGAAGCATCCTATGTGACAGAAGGAGGTAATACCATGAAAATAAAGAAACGGAGAGTGATTTGGGCAGCAGCGGCACTGGCTGCCATGTTTGGAACCACAGTTGCGGCGGCGGAGCTGTTTAGGTGGAATGAGCAGGCGGTGGATTATTTTCACAATCCTCCACAGGAAGTGCAGAATGAAATGGTGGCGCAGAAAGTTGCCATGGAGCAGAAGGCTTCCGTAACAGACCAGGGTATTACGGTAAGCGTAAAACAAACAGTGCAGGACAACAACAGATTGTATATTTTGTTGGATGTGCAATGCGAGGAAGCGTTAATTGATGATTACTGCTCTTTTGATAAATGGGATGTCATAACAAAGGATGCGGACGCCTTCAATAATCTGGGGGCTTCCTTTGCGGAAAGCACTCCCAGAGGGAAACAGGAGGAAAAAACCAGCCGGGGCTATTATGAGATTACCGGATTAAAGACCTATGGCAGGGAATGGAATGAGGACGGTATTACATTGGATTTAGGGCAGTTCTGCTATTACACCTATGAAGGGGACGGAATGGGAACGCCCCATGTAATAGACGGAAGCTGGAAGCTGGAGATTCCCCTTGGGGAGCAGACACAGGCGGTGACAAAGGTTTATGAGCCGGACAGTCAGATAATGGTTTCGGGAATTCCCGTAACCTTAAAGAGAGTGGAGGTATCGCCTATTTTCACAGTCCTTGTTTATGATTTGGCGGATGTGCAGAATGTCATCGATACCGTTTACGCCCAAGAGGAGGATGTTTTTTTGTATGAATTGCAGCTAAGCGGTTTTCGTTATGATGACGGCGAAACCATGGAAAACGGTGCAGGCGGCGGCATGAGCGGCTATTGGGACAGGGAAGCGGGAGAAGATATTTATAAAATCGGACTTGCAGCTATGATTGAACCGGAAAGGGTAGAAGCTGTCCTTTTAGGAAACGATATGACGCCTGTGGAGCTAAAGTAATAGGAAAAAGATTGCACAGTCAGGGGCTTATCGGTGTTTGAGTTGCAGGATGTGAGAGACAGGCGTGGGAGGCAGAAATACTTTTCACGCTGTCTTTCTTTTATTCAAAAATATAAATCGCACATTCGCAAATCATAATCTTTCCTGATAAAATTCTTCCTTTATTTCCACTCGCAATGAGAAACAGACCATTGTTTTATGAAATCTTTGCCCTCTATCGCAGCCGCAAAAGGTTTGGAGAGAAATGCTTTTATATTTTTTAATACGATACTATAATCATCAGTTTTTGTATCAATCTTTCTACAAAAAGCCTTCCATTTCTTTTGCATTGCGTCATCACTGTCAAAAGTCATAACTTGTTCAAACTGCTCTACTGTAAAGGTGTGTCCACGATTTTCAAAGGTCTGTTTTAACGCCTCCGTAAGCGTCGCTCCGTAAAAATCAAATTTATTTGCAAGATAGTAAATGTCATAGTAGTCTTTCATTCGGCTGGAAAATTCCATAAGACTGAGGATAGCGTCAATCTTTTCAGCAATCGTTGTTTCGAGAGAATAGGTATTTACCGTTGGCGCAATAAAATCATCAAGCTGCGTTGGAATTTTCCGTTTTTCCTGATTCGGAACAATGACATCGCCCACGCCAAAATCAATGCTGAACGGTGTTTTTGATTTGCGCTACAAGAGATGCACCGATACCGGTATACTTCTTTGCAACGGCGATAGGGGCAATATCCTTGATTTCAAAGGCGATAAAATCATTGCCGGTAGGCGTGTTGATGATTTCTTTCAATACGGGGTTCAACTGTTCGGGCGTATTGGGTATTTTCCGAAGAAGAAAATCCACATCCACCGTTACACGGCTGTCAAAATCAGTGACGGAATATATAAACAGTCCACCTTTAAGAACAAGATTCTCAGCATATTTAGAATTTTCCAAACGGCGCAGAAACTCTTCCTGACAGAAAAGCTGCAAACAAAGCTGATAGCTCCGTCCGCTTTCTTTCGCCTTGTTTTTCAATCTCGCAAGCACGGATGCGGCAATATCAACCATTCAGCAGCACCTCCATTACATTCATAACCTTTGCATAAAGCTTCATTTCTCTTGCGTATCTTGAAAGGTTCGCAAGATTTTTGCTTTTATCAACGGCATAAGCGTTGACAGCTTTGTTGAAGGTTTCATTGTCCAGCTTTGTACGGTACTTAAAGCAATCACATATTGTACGCTCTCGGTCATACACAGCAAGCTTTACGCCGTTAAAGTAATCTGTTATTTTTCCGATTTGTAAAAAATCCTTTTGAATATAATAAGCCTTAATTGGAAATTCCTCTATTTTTTTTACAGCACGGGACGCCGTTCTTGGTACTGCAACAGACCATTTACGAGGAGTAAAATCACTATACCCATAATGGAACAATGCAGATTCAACGCAAACAATCCCTTGTGGAAGAAGCTCCTGTATCAACTGCTCCTCTGTTATTTTACTGCCGTGAGGAAGCTGATAAAAACCTCTGCGAATCCTATCAATATAGCCTTCTTTGCACAGTGCCGCAACTTCATAATTTTTTATGCCCGCTGCCACAAAGTCAGCAGTTTTTGCAATGCCGCCGTTATTTATAATTATTTTTTGTAAAATTTCTTTTTTGTTCAAGTAAGCACCAACTTTCTTCACGCAAGTTTAAAATATTGTCTGCTATTATTATAACATGGACAGAAACAATTACAACAATTTTAAGCGGACTGATTTTAAATTTTGCGTGTAATTCATAGTAATATTTGTATTTGGAATATTATCCCCTTTGGGCAGTCTGCCTATTTTTCGATTGTAGATGGGAAATGGACAAAAATATTCCGAAATCGGTGCAAAAATAAGAAATATTACTAAAATGCTCCCAAATGGGAATATTTTTCAAAGAAATTAAATTGAAAAAACATAAAAAAGTTATCGTTGACACATTTCCAGACAAATGATAATATAACATTATAAAGATACTGCCGATAGACGGCTAGTCCAGTTTAATATTGGTTCAAAAATAACCGCTATGTTTGCAGACTGAGGCGGTTATTTTTGTGTCTTGCTATTCCTACCAAGCGAATAGCCAAGACTGAAACAAGTTAAACATAAACTGATAACAGCTATTAGGCTTTCGATGGTTATCATAATCAAGATAGACTTTTTTTCAAGATTTCTGCAAGCAGATTTCAAAGATAGTAAAAAGTGTTTACTAAAATACTGTAGAGTATAGCGTTGCGAATGTAAGATTATTTTATACTCTGTAGAGATTTTAGTGAAGAAATGTGTAATGGTTTCATTATATTGGGAGGTATAATTGTGGATTACGCTACATTAAGTAATGAACAGAATTTCACAGTGTTTCGTTACGGAAAGCATACAATACGTTTTAAAGCGCCGTATTCTTTGGAAAAATATACTTTAATAAAAGAATGGGACCATGGATATTTGGTAGTTATGGCAAAATATAGTCATAGTGAGCAGGCTGAAGAAGAGTATATTGATTTGATTCCTATTTTGAAGAATTTGTATTTTGATGTAGAAGCGTTCTTAGAACCAATAAAAGAAGTAAGAATAGAATCCGTATAATGTCAGATTGCAGCAGGGGAAATTTTGGAATAAGCAGGATACAGCTAAAATTTCCACAAAACCCCTTGCCACAATTTGTCTATTATGCTAGAATATCCTTCGGCGACAAACAAGTGTCCGTCGTAGAAAAACATAAACCCTAAGATTCCAAAGAAATACAGGATGTTTGAAAGAGGAGTTTTTCATGGTAGAAACACCCAAATATTTTGTGGTAAAACAAAAGGCTTTGCCGGAGGTGCTGTTAAAGGTAGCCGAGGCTAAGCGTATCATTGAATCGGAAAGAGCGTCCTCGGTGCAGGAGGCGACGGAGCGGGTGGGCATCAGCCGCAGTTCCTTCTATAAATATAAGGATGATATTTTTCCATTTCATGACAATACGGAAGGGACAACCATTACCCTGACCTTCCAGATGGATGACGAGCCGGGACTGCTTTCGGATTTGTTAAAGATTGTGGCGGAGTATGGCGCCAATATTCTGACAATCCACCAGAGTATTCCCATTAACGGGGTTGCATCCCTTTCCATCAGCATCCAGATTCTTTCCAGCGAATGTGACCTTTCGGGAATGATAGAGCGGATGGAAGCGCAAAAGGGTGTGCATTATGTAAAAATTATAGCTAAGGAGTAAGAGACATGGCAAAGGTAGCAGTTTTAGGATACGGAACAGTAGGAAGCGGAATTGTGGAGGTAATCAATACCAATCAGGAGCTGATTGCCAAAAGAGCCTGCGCACCTGTGGAGGTAAAATATATTCTGGATTTGAGAGATTTCCCCGGAGACCCCTATGAAAATCTGATTGTCCACGATGTGGATGTGATTATGAATGACCCGGAGGTGGAAATCGTCTGTGAGGCTATGGGCGGGACCGGTGCGGCGTATGCCTTTACCAAGGCGGCGTTATCCAAAGGAAAAAGCGTCTGTACCTCCAATAAGGCTTTGGTGGCGGAGTACGGCACGGAGCTGATTGAGTTAGCAAAGGCTAATAAGTGTAATTATCTTTTTGAGGCGAGCTGCGGCGGTGGGATTCCCATTATCAGACCCCTTCGCACATCTCTTTCCCCGGAAAAGATTGTTGCCGTGAAAGGCATTTTAAACGGAACTACCAATTATATTCTGACCAGGATGGAACAGGAGGGTGCGGATTTTGATTCTGTATTGAAGGACGCTCAGGCTTTGGGGTATGCAGAGGCTAATCCGGAAGCGGATGTGGAAGGACATGACGCCTGCCGCAAGATTGCCATCCTTTCTTCCCTGGGATTCGGAAAAACAGTTTATTATAAGGATGTTTATACAGAGGGCATTACCAAAATCACAATGGAAGATTTCGCTTATATGAAGCAGCTGAAGGCGACCATTAAGCTTCTGGGTATGAGCAGGGAAGTGGACGGGGAATATTTCGCCATGGTGGCGCCCTTTGTCCTTACCAGGGAAAACCCTCTTTACAGCGTGGATGATGTGATGAATGCGATTCTGGTAACGGGAAACACCCTGGGAGATACCATGTATTATGGGGCGGGTGCAGGAAAGCTTCCTACAGCCAGCGCGGTTGTCGCAGATGTAGTAGAGTGTGTCTTGCACAAAGGGATTCATCTTTCCAGCAACTGGGAGCCTGAAAAGCTGACCCTGGCTGATACAGGGAGGGCAGAGTGGAGATTTTTTGTCCGTGCAGCCGGGGCAGATGAAGCAAAGGTAAAAGAGCGCTTCGGAGAGGTAAAAATGTTAGAGTCGGTTAAGGCTGGGGAGAGCGCCTTTGTGACACAAGTTATGCCAGAAAAGGCGTACAAGGAAAAAGCGGCTTCCCTTGATGTCATCAGTATGATTCGTATGGAGGGCTGATTATGAAATATATAATTGTTTTAGGGGACGGCATGGCGGATGAGCCTATTGAAAGCCTGGGTAAAAAAACGCCCCTTGCCTATGCAGACACCCCTGCCATGGATGAATTGAGCAAAAAGGGAGAAATCGGACTGGTCCACACCATACCCGACGGCATGAAGCCCGGCTCGGATACGGCAAACCTTTCGGTGCTGGGATATGACCCGAAGCTTTATTATTCAGGGCGTTCTCCTTTAGAAGCCCTCAGCATCGGCGTTCCCATGAAGGATACGGACGTTGCCCTGCGCTGCAATATTGTGACGATTTCCGATGATGACGTGCCCTTTGGGGAGAAGGTAATTATCGACCACAGCTCCGGGGAAATCAGCACGGAGGATTGTGCGGTTTTGTTAAATGAGGTAAGAAAAGAGCTGGAAAACGAACAGTATAAGTTTTATGTGGGCACGAGCTACCGCCATTGCTTAATCTGGGATAAAGGGGAAGTGGTGGATTTGGTGCAGCCCCATGATGTGCTGGAGCAGAAAATCGGTCCCCATCTTCCTGATGATGCAGCGCTTCGTGCCATGATGGAGAAGAGTTATGAGATTTTAAAGGACCATCCCATCAATAAGGAGAGAAAGAAAAAGGGATTAAATCCTGCTAACTGTTGTTGGTTCTGGGGAGCGGGGACTAAGCCCATGGTTGCTGATTTTAAGGAAAAGACGGGTAAATCCGGCGTTATGATTTCAGCTGTAGACCTGTTAAAGGGCATTGCGGTAGGCTCCAATATGGCGGTTGTAAAGGTAGAAGGGGCTAACGGCGGGCTGGATACCAATTATACGGGAAAGAAGGATGCGGCGGTTAAAGCGCTGACGGAGGACGGCTTTGATTTTGCCTATATCCACGTGGAGGCGCCCGATGAGATGGGACACCAGGGGAGCGTGGAGAAGAAGGTAAAGGCTATTGAAAATATTGACAAATTTATAGTAGGTCCCCTTGTAAAGGAATTGAAGGAAAAGGGCGAAGAATTCAGGCTGCTTATTCTGCCTGACCATCCCACCCCCATCAGGGTCAGGACCCATACGGCGGACGCGGTTCCCTATCTTTTGTACGATTCCACAAAGGAAGAAGCCCATACGTGGGATTATAATGAGGCGGAAGCAAAGGAAAGCGGCAATTATGTTGCCAAGGGTCATGAGATGATTGATGTGCTCTTTTTAAATTAAGATAAAACAATTTTGAGGAGATAGGAAAGATGAAAAAAGTAGTGAAATTCGGCGGAAGTTCTTTGGCAAGCGCCGAACAGTTTAAGAAGGTGGGCGAGATTATCCGCTCCGACAGCGACAGGAAATATGTAGTGCCTTCGGCGCCGGGAAAGCGCAATTCCAAAGATACCAAGGTTACGGATATGTTGTATGCGACTTATGCTTATGCGGAAGCGGGCAACGATTTTACGAGGGCGTTATACCAGATTAAGCTGCGCTACCAGGAAATCATCGACGGTCTGGGGCTTGATTTATCCTTAGAAAAGGAATTTCAGGCAATTACGGATAATTTTAAAGCCAAGGCGGGCAGCGACTATGCGGCGAGCAGGGGCGAATACTTAAATGGAATTATTATGGCAAATTATCTGGGCTATGAATTTATCGACCCTACGGAGGTTATTTTCTTTGATGAGAAGGGCGAATTTCTGGCTGATAAGACGGATGAGGTTTTGTCACAGAGGCTTGCTGATGTGGAACGGGCTGTAATTCCCGGATTTTTCGGGGCAAAGGAGGACGGAAGCGTCAAGACCTTTTCCAGGGGCGGTTCCGACATTACAGGCTCTGTTGTGGCAAGGGCGGTTAAGGCTGATATTTATGAAAACTG
>N._stephensi_709_foregut__coassemble_86_pt1 | contig 36260 bp, 29 predicted proteins | sample N__stephensi_709_foregut__metabat2_low_PE_012 | metagenome-assembled genome bin N | reverse complement strand
TGATGACAATGTATAATATCGGCAAAAATATGGCATGGATGCTAAAATGTATTGAACTTGGCAGGGAAAAGGGTTTGGTACATCCGGAAAATGAAAAGGTTTTGACAAATTTTACACGCTAAGGCGATGAGTCTGTAAGAAATACGATACAAAATAATTTTATTCCCGCGAGTAACGCGCCAGGTGGCTGTTTGCGGCAGTAATATGGAAAGAAAAGTATGAAAATATTAAAAAAATTATTCTATTTTCTGGCAGGGATGCTTATCGTCTTTTGCTCGTTGATTATAGTCTGTGCCCTCAGACCGGAAATTGCGCAGAATATTGCGGCGTTTTTATATGACGGACGCCATCAGCCCGTTGCGGAAAGATTAACGGACACTCAGGAAACGGAAACGACCACAAGGCTTTCTTCGGACAACGAAGAAAATATAAGCAAAGCGGACATTGGAAATGATGAAAAAGCGACAGCGGATAGAATTGTGGAAGTTCCTCTGCCAAGTCAGGACTTTGCATCTGTACCGGAAACCGTTTCAGGAAGAAACGGCTATCGGGAAATACAGGATGAAGAAGAGCAGATTGATGAGGAGACAGCCAGACAGCTGCAAGACCGGCTGGGGCAGGGAAATACGGGAGATGGTCTGGAGTTTGCCGTTGCTTACTATCCTTATTATGCCATGTTAAATGACAGGGAACAGCATCTTTACAGGCAGATTTATGCTAATGCAGAAGCTGGAAAGGGAGCCTTTGCACCGGTAGAATCAGTTAGTCCGGAGCAACTGAAAAATGTTTTTTCCGCCGTATATAACGACCATCCCGAGCTTTTTTGGATGGAAACGGCGTATGCCTGTAAATATACTTCAGCGGGAAATTGTGTGGAAATAGATTTACAGTTTAACCGCACGATGCAGAATCTGGATAGTGCAAAGGCGGCTTTTCATGAAAATGCCGGGTATATATTGGCGGAAGCAGAAAAGCTTTCAAGCGATTATGAAAAAGAAAAATATGTACATGATGCTTTGGTAGATAAAATCATTTATAATCTGTCGGCGGAAATGAACCAAAGCGCTTACAGCGCCATGGTTAATGGGGAGACAGTATGCGCAGGATATGCAAGAGCCTTTCAGTATCTGATGCAGCAGCTTGGGATTCCCTGCTATTATTGCACGGGTTATGCGGAGGAAAGACATGCATGGAATATAGTGGCTTTGGATGACGGATATTATCATGTGGACGTTACCTGGGATGATGCGGCAGATGGCCGTTATGATTTTTTTAACAAAACGGATGCGGATTATGCCGACAGTCATATAAGACAGGATATGTCGGTTTACCTTCCTGCCTGCAACGGACAGGCGTACCGGAATCTGGAACCTGAGTCATGGGAAAACGGTTTGAGGAATTTGGCGGATACGGGTATAGGGGAAGACCGGATTGTGAACGGGATGCAGGCATACTATGAGGATTGCTACAATCAGATTGTCCGGCAGGGAATGGGAAATTATACCTTTTATAATGTGCTGGACGGAGAGCAGATGTTAGAGGAATGGTACCGAAGCTACCAGGCAGAGGGCTATAAGCAGGCATATCTGGAAGCTGCCATGACTGATTTGAATGCGGTTTCCTGTACGATGAGCCTTCAGGTGGAACAGCTGCAGGGAGGAAAATATCTGGTAGGGCATGAAATCTCCATCTGGTAAGGGCTTATAAAAAAGAATCAGGGAGTTAACGGTATCATAGTACTAACCGATATACAATATGGGAAAGTTTCCCGGTTTTAGAGTATTAGGGGAAGGGAATATCATATAATGAATGTCGTAGCACACAATTTATCAGCTATGAATGCACAGCGCCAATATCAAATCGTTTCCGACCGCAAGGCAAAAATGTCGGAAAAATTATCCTCCGGTTATAGAATTAACCGGGCGGCGGATGATGCTGCCGGCTTGGCTATTTCTGAAAGTATGCGGAGGCAGATCAGGGGACTTACCCAAGGCGTCAGAAATACTAAGGACGGTATATCGCTTTGTCAGGTGGCGGACGGAGCCCTTGCGGAAGTGAACGATATGCTTCATCGTATTACAGAGCTTTCGGTACAGGCGGCAAATGGCACAAATTCAGAAAAACAGCGGCAGTATATCCAGAGCGAAATAAATGAATTGATTGCAGAAATTGACCGTATCGGGGAGGAAACCACCTTTAATGGCAGAAAGGTTTTTCAAGGGACGGATGAAGTAGTGCGGAATGCGGACGGTTCGCCCATGATTGAGGGGAATATTGCTTTTTCCGATTTCAGGCTGCCGGATTTGACCCTGGGGCAGTATCCCTTTGATGCGGATGACTCTGCTGACACGTTGGCGCTACAGGCTATTGTGGATAATCCGGCTTTGGCAGCGAACGGCAAAGCCTATAATCTGATTTACGGAAATGGAAACACGTCCAATTCCTCTATCAGGGTTAAATACCAAAACGGAGGGGCGGAAGTATGCGATACAATATCTCTAAGCTCCCTGCAGTCAGAGAATTGTACTTCTTCCGATGTGAATGGAATGCCCGCATGGAGCAGGGAATTTCATTATAAAAAAGAGGAAGCAGGCATTGATATTGTCATAAAACAGGAAATTACCGCTGATGACAGTGGGACAGATGAGAAAAAGTATGGAATCAGATATTCCATAAGCAATAACGGCAGCACGGATGTAAAAACGGACTTTATGTTCCATGTAGATACGGCGTACAATAATGATGATAGATGTGAAGGGTATTTTGTCAATGGGCAGAGAGTAAATAATTACTGCATGTATTCAAATCCGGATTCCCCTTTTACGGATAATGTGAATTCGGCTTATATAAATAACACAGGAGTGCCCGACAGCTTTTCCATTGTGGATACGGATAGAGCGCTGGCATTTTCTGAGAAGATAGCGTTGACCGGAGGGAACAAACCGGATAGTATCTCAATCGGTTACTATGCGGAAATAGATAATTGGGAATACTATGACAATCTTTTGTCGAATTTGGGGACAAATGCCTATAGGGCTGACTTAGGCTTCAGCCTTATGTGGAATATGGATTTGGGGGCAAACCAGTCCCAAAGCGTGGGATTTGATTATGGGATTGCGGCGGTAGAACAGGATTCAAACCTTTCAGGGGTTACGGTAACGAAAAGCTCAGAAGCGGTTACGAATCATGAGGATAAGTTATCCTTGTGGATTCAGTCGGGATGCGAAGAAGATTCCGGCATGTGGCTGGAAATAGATGAGATGGATTCCCAGATACTTGGTATTCGTGGATTGGATGTAACGACTGTCCAGGGAGCCAAAAGCGCTTTGAGAAGCGTTAAGTATGCTCTTGGCGGCGTTATTACAAACCGCAGTAAAATAGGTGCCCAGCAGAACCGACTTGAACATACCATTGCCAATGAAGATAATATTATAGAAAATACCATGGCGGCGGAATCCCGGATCAGGGATACGGACATGGCGACGGAAATGGTTCAATTTGCGAATCATAATATTTTGGAGCAGGTAGGGCAGGCGATGATGTCCCAGGCAAATCAAAGGAATCAGGGAGTGCTTTCTTTGCTGCAAAATCAGTAACCGGGAGAAAATTTTATAAATGAAAGGATAAGAGATATGTTAGAATACAGATATGACACGCAGATGTTAATTGAGGGAGAAGACTTGGACGAGGATGCAATCGGCGAATATATTACGGAGCATTTTAAAGGAGACTGTCTTCTTGCTGTCGGCGATGAAGAACTAATCAAAATCCATTACCATACCAATGAACCTTGGAAGGTTCTGGAATACTGTGCTTCCCTGGGAGAAATCTATGACATTGTTATTGAAGATATGGAAAGACAGTCCAAGGGGCTGAAGGGTTAGTAAAGGCAAGCCTGGCATAAAATACTTGACAGAATCAGAAAAATCATATACATTGATTACAGTTAAAACCTTTGAGCGGGAGAAGTATCCTTTTGGAACATTTCAGAGAGCTGCAGGCGGTGGGATTGCGGTAATGGGAAGTCTGGAGAATGGACCCGTGAGGGCGAACCGAAACCGTTTGCATTTAAGCGCCGGGGAGTAGGGGAGACGTGGCTGCACGTTACAGCAGGGCGTGTATGTCGGTACACGGCAGAGAGCATTCATTAGAATGAAGTTAGGTGGCACCGCAGAAGTATATCATACTCCTGTCCTATCGTTGAACTGATAGGGCGGGATTTTTTTATGACAGGCATGGTAATTTATAAACCGCAGCATATCATAATCAGGAATCCCCGCCCGCATAACCATGAAACACGGCAGATATTGCCTGTAATTAAATCCAGGAAAGAGAGGAAAAGAAAATGGACAAAACAATACCCTACAAAATTTATCTTGAAGAAAAGGAAATGCCAAAGCAATGGTATAATGTCCGCGCTGACATGAAGAAAAAACCGGCGCCGATTTTAAACCCCGGCACCTTACAGCCGGTTACTGAGGACGAACTGTCGGGCATCTTTTGCAGAGAGTTAGCAAAACAGGAGCTGGATGATACAACGCCTTATTTTGATATTCCGAAGGAAATTCAGGACTTTTATAAGATGTACCGCCCTTCGCCGTTAGTACGGGCTTACTGTCTGGAGGAAAAGCTGGGTACGCCTGCCCACATTTATTACAAATTTGAAGGAAACAACACATCGGGAAGCCATAAATTAAATTCCGCCATTGCCCAGGCTTATTATGCAAAGAAACAGGGCTTAAAGGGAGTCACTACCGAGACCGGGGCGGGTCAGTGGGGAACGGCGCTTTCCATGGCATGTTCTTACTTTGATTTGGATTGTCAGGTGTACATGGTAAAATGTTCTTATGAGCAAAAGCCCTTCCGTCGTGAAGTTATGCGTACCTATGGGGCGCAGGTAACACCTTCCCCTTCCATGAATACCAACGTGGGACGTAAGATTAATGAAGAATTTCCGGGGACAACCGGAAGCCTTGGCTGTGCGATTTCTGAAGCGGTGGAAGCGGCTACCAGCCAGGAGGGATACCGTTATGTGCTTGGCTCCGTACTGGCACAGGTATTGCTGCATCAGTCCATTATCGGGCTTGAGACAAAAGCCGCATTGGATAAATATGGAATCAAAGCGGATACCATTATCGGCTGTGCAGGCGGCGGTTCCAATCTGGGCGGTCTGATTTCTTCTTTTGCAGGGGAAATTTTAAGAGGCGAAGCGGATTATAAGATGATTGCAGTAGAGCCTGCATCCTGCCCCAGCCTTACAAGAGGAACCTATGCATATGATTTCTGCGATACGGGAAAGGTATGCCCTCTTGCTAAGATGTATACCTTGGGAAGCGGTTTTATCCCTTCGGCTAACCATGCAGGCGGACTTCGTTATCATGGTATGAGCTCGACGGTTTCTGAGCTGTATGACCAGGGAATCCTGGAAGCGAGAAGCGTAGAACAGACAGAGGTGTTCAAGGCGGCGGAAACCTTTGCAAGAGTAGAAGGCATCCTTCCCGCTCCGGAAAGCAGCCATGCGATTAAGGTTGCCATTGATGAAGCGATGAAGTGTAAGGAAACCGGCGAAGAAAAGAACATCATATTCGGGCTGACCGGTACGGGTTACTTCGATATGGTTGCTTACCAGAAATACAATGACGGAGAAATGAGCGACTATATTCCTACGGATGAAGATTTGGCAAAATCCTTTGCCGCACTTCCGAAGGTAAATCTGTAAAACAGATATTGGTTGATAAAAATTTGTCTCTGATAAAGAAAAACACCTCCAAGGTTGATTTATCTATACCTTGGAGGTGTTTTTCTTTGTCTTAAATATCTGTATTTTTTGAATACAGATATTTCATTATACAACTAAATAGTAAAGAACCATAAACTTTTATTATATCATAAATTTTCTATAAAACCACAAAATCCTGCATGAACCGCTAAAATGAGGAACTGAATGTAATTTTTTGCACTTTTTTGGCCCGAAAAAGCCCAAAATACGTGCAAATGAAAACTTTCAGTTCCAATTTTTAGCGGTTCGTGTAAGAAAATATTAAATTGCCTTTAGATTATGTTATAATCGTCCAAAACTATAGATAAGGAATCATTATCCAATGCGTATAACGATACTAAGAAAAATTTCAGCTGCCATGATAGGAATCATACTGATGCTTTCCTGTTTCTATGCGGGGACAAGCGTGGAAGAAAAATTGTTGACTGTATCAAATGAAGAGACAGAGACAATAGCAGTTGTGAATCTGGATGAAGGCACCTATAAACAAAACAGACCGGATGAATTTATCTATTATTCTAACGAATTGTTGAAATATAATCATACAGATTTTGAAATGGTTTCCTTAGAAAGCGCCAGAAACGGAATTCTGGAGGACCGCTTCGGAGCTTATGTCATTCTTCCAGCCGATTTTTCGGAAAAAATTGAAAGTGTCAATTATGACCCGGAAAAAGCGGCTCTGACATATGCTGTCAATCCTTACTTAAACAGCAGTGCAAAAGAAAGAGTCATTAAAAATCTGGAAAGCTTTAATGCGGATATTAATTACGATATTTCCTATATGTATGTAAGCGCAGTTTTAAATGAGTTCCATGATGTTCAGGATTCTTCAAAAATAGTTTTGTCCAATGATTTATCTGATGAAGAAGAGCTGCTTGCCGTGGATACAGAGCAACTGATTGAGGTATTCAGCTATCCTGAACTGCTGCAGGTTGAAAAAGAAATCGAAGAGTTGGATTTTCGTGAAATATTTGAAACAAACCGTTTTTTAAACAGTGAAATCAAAGAGGGACTTGATAAAGATATAGAGGAAAGCAGATTGGCATATCAGGAAGTACAGAATCAGAGTACGGATGTATTTGGAGCAACAGATAATATTTTATTGACAATTGAAAACTATTTACCTGGATATGATGAGGAAGGTAAATTAGTATATCAGGACGGAATCCGTTCTATCAGCGAAAATTTTGCCGTATATGACCAGGAACGAAATGAGAGTGCTGAGGAAATAAAAAGGCTGGCAAGAAGTGAAGCTGACAGAATAGGTGCGATAGCGGTAGACAGGAAAATAACGGAAATCCAAAGCTCCGTAAGCAGTAATTATATTGAAAAAGAAGCTTTATTGAATTATCAGACCGCGGTAAATGAGAAGCTTGAAAAATATTTTATATACATAAATGAACGGCTGAAAGCTTTAGGAGTAAGTGATAATGATTTGCCGAATTATGGAGCTTTAAGCGTCAGCATAAATGAAATTCCCCAACCTGACAGTGTGGAAATAAATATAAGGAAATTTGCAGGAAGCATAAGCGAAAATGATATAAGACAACTGACGAAGGACCAACAGCTTTCCTGGGGATTCTGTACTGCTGTGGACGAGGCGGCAGCTCTAAGCGCCAATGATATCATGGAAATCATAGATGAACAGGTGGTGGGAGAGCTGACAAAACAGCAGCAAAATACAAACCGCCTGATCAGGAACGGGGAGAAGGAGCTGGAAAAGCGGATTCAGTTGTATGACGAGGCGGTTGCGGAGTTTGACCCTTATGAATACATTGACGAGAAACGGATAGAAGAAAGACTGGAAAGGTTCCAAGAGAATATAGACAGAATTGAAACAGAGCAGGGAGAACATGATGAAGAATACTGGGAACTGGTAAAAGAGGTTTATGAAGTAACGGGGAACAATCAGGAGGCGTTTGACGAAAACCTAAAAGAAACCCAGGAGAAAACCAGGACAAATGTGGAAAGCACCATTGCTTTACTTAAAGAAAATAAATCTGCAACCGCAAAAGAGAATAAAGAATTGTTAGAGGCTTTTACCAAAAAACTTGCATATACGAGACTGGGGTCCCTGGGGAAAATAGAGGCTTATGATTTCATTGTATCGCCGGTTGAATTTAATGAAAACCGAGTGGAACAGACAATTCTAAAGATACAAAGTAATTACCAGAATTATATTTTAGTGGTAATAGCGGTTTTGGGCACTTTAACAATATTTACATTTATGATTTCCATAGCTTTTAAAAAGAGAGAAAAAACAGATATAGAGGAGACCGATAACTTTTCATAAGATAAATCTTATGTGGTTATAAAGAAAAAGAAAAGGAGGAAAAGAAATGTTAAGACTTGATTACGAAGCATTAGCGTCATCTTCAAAAACCTTAAGCCAGCAGGGGGATACTTTTGAAGATTGCATTAGCACAATGTCACAGGTTATCAGCGAATTGCCTGATATCTGGGAGGCAGAAACCTGCGACAGATATGTGGAGCAGTTTGAAGAAGCAAAGCCTACATTGGAAAAAGTAAGACAGTTAATCGAGGATATGTCAGCACAGATGCAGAAGATTTCCGACAATTTTGCACAGGCAGATGCCGACATGGCGGGACAGATGTAAAGACAGATTTTTGCAAAGAAGTACACGGCCTGCAGTTGGCAGGCTGTGTACAAAATGATAAAACTATAAAATCGCTATGATTAGGAAGAGAATAAAATAGCGGCAAGAGGAAAATAAAATGGACTCAATAGTTAACATCGATTCGGTCAGCCGGAATGACATTGACCCTGATGCGGCATTGGATTTAAGGGTAGAGGATTTAAACTGGCAGAAGAAACAATCAACTTCTCTTTGCGACCGTTTCCAAATACATATGTTTGATAAAGAATTTGAACAGGCAGAACAGGAAGTTACGAAAAGAGAAGAGGAAAGCAGAGCCGCTATTTTTGAAGATGTACTATCCGGAGCAGAAATTGGTAATTATGAAAATGAGCAAGTATTTGAAACTGTAATGGAAACAGAAATGGAAACAGTTATAAAGACAGATTATGGAACTGCCGGAAACAATTACTTTGATATTTTACCCTTTGTGTACCTTTTGGGAGGAATAGCTGCTGCAGGAATTGTATTGTGGTTAATAGGGCATAGGAGAAAAAAGAAATGAAAATTACTATCACAATCCAGAATTGTGTAGATAACAGGAAAATAAATATACAAGTTGATAATAAACAGAAAATTGCTACAACCCTTCGGGTTTTAGAGGAAAATATGCCGGATATTATGTGGGAACTGAAAGAACCGTTTGCAGCCAAATCCCGGAGAAGTAAAAGACGTTTAAAACCCTATAAGAGTTATGAACAGGAAATGATTTTCAACGGGGATATTATTATGCTTTATAACGAATAACGAAAGATAAGGAGTGCGGAAAGTGGAAAGTACAATAATGAACAACTATCAGGTAGAGGAAGTAATTAAGAAATCATCATTGGCGGCAGAGGATAGTTTTGATTATCAGAAAATAACGGCAAACGTACAGGGGCTGATACCGTGCTCTTTTAAGGAATGTTTAGAGGAAGTAATATTTGTATATGATTTAACAGATTTGAAGTCCTTAAAAGAAATTAAGGGGGAAAACGAAGAAAAACAAAAGCAGTTTCTGGTCAATTTTGTAAAACTATATGAAGTTTTTATGCAGTATCGTATTGAAATCAGTGAAGATAACATTTTTTATGATGATAATATGATTCCCTTTGTTAAGGCAAGAGACTTGTATGGAAGAGAAAAAAGAGCGGATGAAAAAGAATTCCTGTATGCATATAAATGTGTTGCAGGAGGGCTTTTAAGCAGGAAATATCAGGTAAATCAGGTCTTAGAAAGCGGACTGGAAATTCTTCACAAAGAAAAAAGCCTGAATCGGATTGTTCAGGCGGATAACATAGAAGAACTTGTAGAAGCACTTAAAAATATACGGAATGCTTTTTTGAAAAATAAAAAAGAAAAGATTAGGGAGGTTTCCAGGAAAAAATATACATTTTGGAAAAGTGCAGCCATTGTGATGCTGATAATAGGAATGACAACAAGCAGTCTGTCCATTTATTACGGAGGATTTATAATTCCCAGAGAGAAAGCTCTGGTTATGGCCAACGAAAGATTTATTACCAGAGATTATGTGGGATGTATTGACAGCGTAAAGCAAATAGAAATAGAAGAAATGGATGTTTATACGAAATATATACTTGCAGTAGCCTATGCAAGCACAGAAAGCTTTAAGCAGGAGGAAATCAGCAATATTGTATCCAGATTATCCATTAATAGTAATGAAAAGGAACTGGAATATTGGATTAGTTTAGGACGCCTTGATGTAAGAGGAGCGGAGAATCTGGCACTGGCATTGTCAGATGATAAACTGCTGATTTACGCATATATGAAGGAAATTGATATTCTGGAAAATGAAAGCAATATGGACGGAGAAGAGAAAAAATCCAGACTCGACACGTTAAATAGTGAGATTAAAGCACTGGGAGAAAAGTACAAGACTGAGGAATAAATAGCACGAAGGAGTAGGGATAAATGCGCTGCTACGAAAGAAAAGAAAAAATTTGGATTGGAAACCAGAATGAATCCTTTAAAACAGATATCTGCATTTATGATTTACCGGTACAGATTTTGGTAAGCCGGACAGATATTTTGATAAAAGGCGGTTTAAAAGAAGGTATTCTTTTAAACGGTAAAGCTGTATCAACGGATGAAATCAGAATTGAAGAAGGGGATACGCTATCTTTCGAAAAGATTGCAATTACATTTTTTGATACCTATATTGAGGTTGCTGGAGAAGAAGAAAGAATCCGTACAAATCTGATACCATGCAGGGAAAAAGAAAATTATTTTGAAGGATTTCCTTTTTATAAACGCTCCCCCAGAGTTATTTATAAAATAAACAAAGAAAAGATTGAGGTACAGAATCCGCCTCAGAAGAAAGAATTGTCAAAGGGCGGGCTGGCACAAATGATTATTCCGCCGGTCTGTATGCTGGCATTTACCATTGCGATGGGCGTTTTATTGAAGCGTGGAGCATATATTTTCATGAGTATCGGAATGACAATCATTACAACTATTTTTTCAGTACAAAAGTTTATTTCGGACACAAAAGATATCAAGCGGGAAAATAAAGAACGGGAACTCATGTATGGAAATTACCTTTTAGATGTACGGAAACGCATTATTAAGGCAAGAAAAGAAGAGAAAAAGGCTTTGGAATATCAGAATCCTACGCTTCCGGAATTGGAGCATATGATTAACAGATACAGCAGCCGTATTTATGAAAGAAGTCTGCTGGATGACGATTTTTTAAATATAAATCTGGGATATTACAGGGGGAAATCCAAAATAGAGGTAACAACACAAATCAATGAGTTGGAAATAAAAAAGGATGAATTGACGGATGAGGCAAAAGCCATCCCGAAGGATTTTCGTAAAATAGACCATATTCCCGTTCAAGTCGATTTAAAAAGGGCGCATTTGGGCCTTGTGGGTTCAAAAGCAAATGTGCATGAACAGATTAAATATTTACTGGCCCAGATAACTTTTTTTCAAAGCTACAGGGATTTACAGGTTATCCTGATACATAACAAGGCCTATGACGAAGAGTTTGAATATGCAAACTGGTATCCCCATTTGAGAATCCATGCAATAAACATATACGGAAAAATCAGTTCGGAACGGGCAAGAGACCAGATTCTGGGAAGCATTCAGCAAATACTGAAGGAAAGAAAAATGAAGCTGGATGAGGAAAAACAGGAGGCGGTTTTTTCTCCCTATTATCTGTTTATCATTGATGAGCCAAAACTAATCCTGAATCATGCAATTATGGAATATCTTCAGGGAAAACAGATGGCTTTAGGATTCAGTATTATTTATACCACTGACCAGAAAGCAAATCTGCCGGAGAATATCAGAACGGTTTGTATGCTCCATGATTCCCAGAGTGGAACACTGCTTATGGAGGAAGGGGAGAAGAAGGACAGAAAATTTGAGGTTCAGCATATAGATGAAGTGGATCTGGAGGGGATGGCAAGGAATTTAAGCGCCTTGGTTCATGAACAGGGCGTCAGCAGCAAAATACCGGAGTCCATAACCTTTTTTGATATGTATGGAATTGAACACCCGGAAGAATTACAGGTTAAGGAACGCTGGAGGAGGAATGAATCCCATAAGTCTCTGGGGGTGCCGCTGGGGGTAAGAGCCGAAAATGATTATGTTGAGTTGAATCTTCATGAAAAGGCCCATGGGCCTCACGGTCTGGTGGCAGGAACAACAGGTTCGGGAAAATCGGAAATTGTGCAGTCCTACATTTTGTCCCTTGCAGTAAATTTCCACCCTCATGAAGTGGGATTTTTGCTGATTGATTATAAAGGCGGCGGTATGGCGAATCTGTTTGCAGACCTGCCCCACCTCTTAGGAACTATTACAAACCTGGATAAAGCGGAAAGCATGAGGGCGATGGCATCTATCAAGAGTGAATTGTCGCGGAGACAGCGGATTTTCGGGGAAAATAACGTAAATCATATTAACGGTTATAATCAGTTGTTTAAGCTGGGTAAGGTAGACGAGCCTTTACCCCATCTATTCTTAATCAGTGATGAGTTTGCGGAGTTAAAAAAGGAGCAGCCGGAGTTTATGAGCGAGCTGGTTTCAGCGGCGCGTATCGGACGAAGCCTTGGAATACATCTGATTCTTGCCACACAGAAGCCCAGCGGTGTGGTGGATGACCAGATATGGACAAACAGTAAATTCCGCCTTTGCTTAAAGGTGCAAAATGCCGGGGACAGTAAGGAGATGCTAAAGACGCCTGATGCCGCTAATATAACTCAGGCAGGAAGAGCCTATCTTCAGGTAGGAAATAATGAAATATATGAATTATTCCAATCTGCATGGAGCGGAGCTTCTTACAGCAGCAATCAGACAGAAGAAGAAAAAGAAGATGACAGGGTATATTTGATCAGTCCCTTAGGGCAGGGCAGATTAATTAATCAGGATTTAAGCGGTACGGTAGAAAGTAATCAGATAAAAGCCACCCAGTTGGATGCCGTTGTAGCACATCTTCATGATATTTATGAGAAAGAACAGGCGGCAGAAGTAAAAAAACCATGGCTGCCCTCTTTGCCGGATTCTATGGAATCCCCTTATACAAATGAGATTATAGACAGCGCTCAGTTTAAAGAAGGGGATTATACCTTAGGGATTGGTATGATTGATGTGCCGGAGGAACAGCTGCAGGAGGAATACCAACTGAATTTGATGAAAAACGGACATCTGCTGTATATGGCGTCCGGCGGCTATGGAAAAACAATGCTGTTGACGAATATCGTGGTAGGGCTTTCCATGAAAAATTCGGTCAAAAATTTGAATTTCTATATTCTGGATTTGGGAAACAGCGGACTGATCCCTTTAATGGGACTGCCTCATGTAGCGGATTATATGGGACTGGATGATGGAGAAAAAATTGAAAAATTCCAGAAAATGATACTGGATGAAATGGCAGAGCGTAAACGAAAATTTGCAAAAGCCATGGCACAGAGTATTTCAGTTTACAATTCCAGCCAGACGGAGCCGTTAAAGATACTGGTTCTTTTAATAGATAATTTTGATTCCTTTAAAGAACTGGGAGATAAGGCAGACCAGTTTATTCAAAAGGTGTGCCGGGATGGTGCAGGTCTGGGCATATATCTGTTGATTACCATGAACAGGATCAATGCCATGAAGGGAGCTGTTTTAAATAATATCAAGGAAAGAATTGCCGGATATAACTTTGAAGAAGGAGAAAGCAGGAATTTAATCGGACGGAGCGATTATAATCTGCCGGAGGATAAAAAAGGAAGGGTGCTGGTAAAAAGAGATAATGTAAATATTATGCAGGTATATACTCCCGTGGCATGTGAGTCAGAGCTTTCCTATAATGACAATTTGAAAAAATTAATAAGCAATGTGGCGCAGGCCAGTACAGAGGAGGCGGCAAAGGGCATTCCGGTATTGCCGGAAGAGTTATATTGTGAAATGCTGCCGCAATATCCGGGATATGAGGAAAGTCCTGTTAAAATCCCTGTGGGAATCGAAGTTAACGATTTGGACGTACAATATCTGGATATCAGTAAAGGCACCGGCTTGATAATCGGAGGAGCAGGCAGCGGACGGACAAATGTGCTTCATCAGGTTCTGCATTATTTGAAAGGAAAAAAAGTGTGGATCCTGGATCAGGAAAAGCGCACGTCGGCTGACTTTATGAACCGGGAAAAGTATATATATGGAGCAGATTATGATTCTATCCGCAGCATTTTACAGGAAATTGAAAAAGAGTGTGATAGCAGAAAAGAAGATTATGAGGAAGAAAAGCTGGACAATCTTACTATCACATTGTACGACTTCCTTAAAACAAAAGAACCGGTATACGTTGTGATAGATATTGTTCAGGAATTATATGGTCTGTTCCGTAAGGAGGGTGCGGAAAGCGAATTAGATATTTTGGAAGAAGCTACGAAATGGGGAATTTATGTCATTGTTTCCTCAGAACCGCAAATTCCCCTTCGCTCAGGAAAGCTTATGGAAATGATAGGTCAAAGCAAAACAGGTATTATCCTAGGGAATATCAAGGAGCAGAAGGTCTTTGGATATACAGGCCTTAGGGAAGAAAACCGGAAGATTGAATTCGGTTATCAGCATACAAACGGTTTAAATAAAAAAATCATGTTGGCAAAGTATACGGAGGTGTAGCAAATGACGGATGCAGAAAAACAGGCAGCGGCCGCAGCTGAAGCTGAACGGCAGAGAGTTGCCGCGATTATGAGACAGATAAACGAAATCGACCAGAAGATTAGGGAAGCTAATAAAGTAAAGGGGACGCTTTCGAATTGTAAATCATCCCTGGATTCTGAAATTGAAAGCTGGAAAAATGTCAGAACTGCGTTAAATAGTGATGTGAGATATACGCAAATTGTGACAACAGATGTTTTTGAAGGAGAAATGGCAGACCGACTTAAGACTTATATGAGTACAGTAGTAACTGATATTAATACAGGTATTTCGGACAGTTCTAATCTGTTGGGCGAATTAGAAGCCCAGATAAGTGCATTGGTTGCATATGAAGGCAGGCTTTCTGCTAAAAGGGCAGGGCTGGTAAATCAGTTATAGTAAAGGAGGGGTATTGCTATGGCAGCAATAAAAGTTGGCGTGGAAGAAGACGAATACAATACATTTTGTTCAGAGTTTAAAAGCGCACAGGACAGTTTTGTGAAACAGATTGAAACGGTAAAAAGCAAAATAGAACAGGTAAATTGTAAAGACGGAGGATTTTATGCTGAGAATCTGACTCCAAACGTGGAAAAGCTTTTGAATACAATTGATACGATTAAGGGTTCTATTGAAAAATTACAAAATTCTGAAAATGAAACCATAGACAGTTTTATGCAGGCAATTGATAATGTTGACACCTGCTGTTAAGGGAGAGAAAGTAAAATGGGAAAAGAAAATATTACAATAGATTATGGAAAAGTCCAACAGTTATCTGCAGGTATCAGTAAATCCAATGGCGGTGGCTTTGATGACATTGTATCGAATTATGAAAAGCTTACCGGCAACATGACCAAATCTGCAGGAGATATGTTAGAAGCCATAAAAGAACAGATTACCGCGGAAAAAGAAGTAGTAACAGCCATGTCGCAGGCATGCCTGCAGCTTGTAGGCAGCATAGACACAGCAGCACAATCCTTCCAGAACGTAGACGACGTAATGGTAAGCAGGATGAATTAGGAAAGAACAGGAGGAAAACCCATGGACCGTATATTTCAGAAACCCGACATAGAAGAGATCTGCACAGCAGCCAAAAAAGCCATAACCGACACAAAGGACTGCATAGCCGACATCAAACAGACAGCCGCAAGGATCAGCGCCGCAGCCGGAAGCGTCCCTGCGGAAGCCAAAACAGGCAATCTTGCAGGCACGGCAGGAAGCCTCCCCGGAAAGCTTGAAAAAGACAACTATGACACCACAAAGCAGAAGCTTACCGCATGCCATGAAAAAGCCTGCTCCATCATCCCTGCCTTTGACAGCCGGTATGCGGAAGAAATGCAGGAGATCACAACAGCCACCCGGAAGATCAAAAAAGTCATAGAGGAGCTGCAGGAATTCATGCTGGAGACTCCCCTGACCACACCCAGGAAGGAATTCGCCGCCCTCTTAAAGGCAAAGGAAACCAAATGGAAGAAGACCCTTGAAGGCGTAGAAGCCACTTTGGATGAAACCCTGGCCAACGTAAAAGGCGCCCAGAAGATCAGCACCATATTCAGCCATGACCCGGTAAACCTAAGCACCGGCAACTTCATCTATGACAAGGAAGACCTGAAGACAGATGGAAGCACGCCCTTTACCTTCCGCCGCTTCTATAACTCAAGGAACCGCTATGCCGGCGCCCTGGGGAGCGACTGGAATCACAACTACGAAGTGTCCCTGTCCTTTAAGAAAAGCCCCCTCTCCGGGGAAGAAGAGATAACCATTTTTTTGGAAGACGGGAAAGAAGAGACCTTCCTCCCCGTGGAAAAAGGAGCCTATACCCCCGGGAACCAGAGCCTTTCCATCCTGAAAAAAACGGAAGAAGGCTACAGCTATACAACCCTTTCCGGGGAGAGATACCTTTTTGATGAAAAGGGAAGATACCTGCGCCATGAGGACAATAACGGGCAGGGCTTTACCTTGGTTTATGAAGACTGCACGGCGTGGGAAACACGCCCTGTCCGCATTAGGAAAGACACCGGGGAATCCTTTGCCCTTTCCTATGATGAGAAAGGATACTTAAAAAGTGTGACCGACCATACGGGAAGGATCGTTACCTATGAGATGAAAGACGGACGCTTAACAGGGGCAGTGTGCCCTGACGGGGGAATCTTTTCTTATGCCTATGACGGCAACGGGAAGCTGTCAGCCGTGACAAACCCCAGGGGAATCACAACCGTGGAAAATGAATTCGATGAAAACCACCGGACCACCCTCCAGAAATTCCCCGACGGCACCACCATGTCCTATGAATACGACGATGAAAAAAAGACCGTGACCCTGACAGAGAGGAACGGCGCAAAGACCATCCATATCCATGATGAGCAGTACCGCAACATCAAAAACATCTATCCCGACGGGGAGGAAAGCTTTGCCTATAATGCAAGGAACCAGAAAGTAAGGATCACGGATAAGCTGGGAAATGAGACCCGCTTAAACTATGACAACCGCGGGAACCTGACAGGCATCATCAACCCCTTAGGAACAAAGCTCTCCATTACCTATGAGGCCCATAACAGGCCCACCAACATCAGCCTGAACGGAAAAGAAAAACAGAAGAACACCTTTGATAAAAAAGGAAACCTCTTGGAAACCAGGGACGCCCTGGGAAGAAAGACCTGCTTTTCCTATAATGAGAAAGGTCTCCCGGAAACTATCCTCCAGCCCGACGGCAGCGCCATCCATCTGGCTTATGATGAAAAAGGAAACATAAAGACCGTGACCGGCGCCATGGGAGAGACAACCCGCTATGACTATGATGCCTTAAACCGTATCATAAAAGTAACAGACCCGGAAGGCGGCACGGCACACCTCTCCTACGATAAAGCGGGGAACATCACTTCTTTTACCAACGCAGAAGGAAACATACGCACCTATGAATATAACGAAAGCGGGAAAGTGACAAAGATCACGGACTTTGACGGAAGCACCATACAGAGGGCGTACAACGTCTTAAACAAACCCGAGGCCGTTACCGACCAGCTGGGAAGGACCACAAAGCTCCAGTACGACGCCATGTGGAACCTTGCCCGCATCACTGCACCGGACGGGGCAAAGACCACCTACCTCTATAATGAGAACAACCGCCTGACCCGCATCAAGGACGCCCTGGGGAATACCGTCCGCTATACCTATGACGGGAACGGGAACTGCCTGAGCCGTGAAGACCAGGAAGGAAACCTGACCCGATTTGCTTATGACGCCGCAGGCCGCCTGGTCCATGCAGAAGGTCCGGACGGGGCGGAAATGACCTATGCCTATGATGAAGAAGGACATGTCATAAAAGCAGAAGACGCCCTGGGGAATGCCGTACATATGGAATACGACGAGGCAGGACAGCTCATAAAAGAAACCAACCCCATGGGGGATGTGCGCCTTTATACCTACACAGCCCTTGGAAAACCGGAGAGCATAACGGATGAAGCGGGAAGAAAGACCGCCTATGCCTACTTCCCCGGCGGGCAGGTAAAAGAAGCAGTCTATCCCGACGGAACAAAGGAAGCCTATACCTATGATGCAAGAGGGAATGTAAAGACCCATACAGACAGGAACGGCTTTACCATCCGTTATGCCTATGACAGCCTTGGCCGCATCATAAAGACGGAAGGGGAAAGCGGGGAAAGAAAGGAATATACCTATGATGCATTAGGCAGCGTAACCGATGTGACAGACGCTTACGGCAACACCACCCGCTATGAATACACCCTGACGGGCCAGCTTGCAAAGGTCATCGACGCCCTGGGGAATGAAACGGAATACACCTATGACCTCAATGACCGACTGACAGAGATCCGCCAGTACGGGGAGACAGTCGGAGAAAACGGAACAGACCAAAATCCCGGAATGGATGCGGAACTTACGGAAGCACAAAACTTAAACAGACAGAACCGCCCCTGCCATGTGACCCGTTACCGGAGGAATGCCTTGGGACAGGTGGAGACCATCACGGACGCCCTTGGAAATGCCGAACACTATACCTATGACAAAAAGGGACAGCTCCTTGAAAAGCTTGATAAGGAAGGCTACCTTACAAAGTACGGCTATACGGCACAGGGGGATGTAGACCATATCACATATGCGGACGGACGGGAAGTGAAACTCTCCTACAACCCCTTAAGGCAGCTTGAGGAAATGGAAGACTGGCTCGGCATCACGAGGATAGAAAACGACGCCATGGGAAGGGCGTTAAAGGTGCAGTACCCAGACGGGAAGGAAATCTCCTATACCTATGGAAAAGGAGGGGAAAGGACATCCGTTACCTATCCCGACGGAAGGACGGCGTCCTATCTCTATGACAGCCGCTTAAGGCTTGCAGGATTAAAAGACGGGGAAGACACCATTACCTATGAATACAACGAAAGGGGAAGGCTCTCCCGCAAGACATTCCCTAACGGGATGGAGACCTCCTATGTTTATGACGTAAAGGGACAGCTTGCGGAACTGGCCCACAGGGATAAAGAAGGGATCCTTGACCGCTATACTTACGGCTATGACCTGATGGGGAACAAGACATACATAGAAAAACAGAGGAGGGGTCTGCCGGAAGAAAGCGGGGCATATGCCTATGAGTATGACGCCATGGGAAGGCTTGCAGGGGTAAGGAAAGACGGACAGCCCTTAAGGACCTATGAATACGACGCCTTCGGAAACAGGAGCCTCCTTAAGGAAGGGGGCAGGGAGACGGCATATGTTTACAATGCCCTGAACCAGCTCATACAGAAGACAGACGTCATGAATGAGGAGACCTATGCATATGATAAAAGGGGGAACCTAAGCCTCATCCTGGAAAACGGGGATATAAAGAACCGTTACCTGTACGGAGCGCTGAACCGCTTAGAGCAGGCAGTAAACGGAAAAGGGGAAGCGGCAGCCTATGAATACAACGGACTGGGACACCGTGTGGGGAAAGCATCCGGCATCATGGAAGGAACGGCAGGGATGCAGGACAGGGCCAATGGTGCTATACTAAAGGGGACAGACGTGATGGACCCGTTAAGCAGGCTGAAGGAACAGACAGTCAGCCCGGAAACAAGGATAGGATATACCATAGACCTGACAAGGCAGTACCATAACCTCTTACAGAAGGAAGAGGGAGGGAATACCCAGAGCTACCTGTGGGACGGAAACGTGGCAGGGATGCGGGAAGACAGGGGAGAGGCATCCCACTACTATTTCCAGGACGAGCTGGGAAGCCCTATCCGTCTGATGGATCAGAACGGGGAACTGTCGGAAAGCTACGGGTATGATGAGTTTGGGCAGGAGCTGTATGGAAACAGGGAAAGGACTGCCGGAAGGAGCATGACCGGAAGCGTCCAGCCCTTCGGCTATACGGGCTACCAGTATGATGAAACGGCAGGGACCTACTATGCCCAGGCGAGGGAATACAGGGCAGAGCTGGGAAGGTTTGCGGCAGTAGACAGTATTAAGGGATTTACAGCGGCGCCGTATACTTTGAATGAGTATGGGTACTGCTGGAATAATCCTGAAAAATATGTAGATTTAAATGGAAAAGCGCCCACACAGGAAACGGAATCAAATACCTATACTTATGATAGAGATGCTGCAATTGAATATGCAGAAAAATGGTCAAATTCAATGCAAGGTATAAATACTGGACTTGAAGCTGTTTTGGGAAAATTTGGAATTGGCAGAAATATGGAGTATTATAGTTATAGTACTAATTGTGCCAATTTTGTTTCACAATGTTTATATGCTGGGGGAATACAACAAAATGATTCTTGGCATTCAAGAAAAAGCGAGCAAATATGGATGAGTGGGAGTGGAAATCATTATGCAACATATTATGAATATGATGTTGCACCAGCGTGGCGTTTGGCTCAGGATCAATTTGATTATTTTAGTAATATAGAAAATGGTTATGCTAATGGGGATTATATTACAATTACGTCTGTGGATGAAATAGAAGAAAAAGTAAATAATTATAATATTCAAAAAGGAGATTTAATGTATTTTATTGATGAACAAGGAAATGTTCATCATGCAACAATAATAAGTAGCATTATTGATGGTCAGATATTATATTCTGGAAATACAGCGCGAAGATATGATTACCCCTTAGCAAATGCATTAGAATCGGGAAATTATGGAGTCTATATTGTGAGAATAAAAGATGAAATAAATTATGAAGGAGACAATTGCAATGAATAAGAAAAGGGTGGGAAAGGTAATGATTATAATTTTTGTAATATTAATTGCATATTATATATATGTTTTGACTACAACAAACGGGATTATGGAAACGGCAAAAAAAGTTGCAACAGGAGAGGTAACGGTGGAGAGTGGTACACCATATGCGAGATTTAGACCTTTGGGAGAAAATATTTATATATGTAATATTAAAAGATATTTTGCTTATTGTGGAATAGAAAAAGGAAAGATTTTTGTGACATGTGTTAATGCAACAAAATTAAATAATGGTAAAGAACATATGGGACGGGATTGGCTTGTAATTTTAATTGAAAAAACAAAGGATGGGGGATGGGAAGCAGTTGGTACTGTTGGGAAACCATAATGATAGAGATAGAAAAAGAGGCATTATAAATTACAATGCATACTACTATGAGCCTTAAATCGCATCATAAAAGTAACAGACCTTGAAAGCAACACAGTAAGCCTTGCCTACGATTATTTTACATCTATGACAGCCGCTTAAGGCTTGCAGGATTAAAAGACGGGGAAGACACCATTACCTATGAATACAACGAAAGGGGAAGGCTCTCCCGCAAGACATTCCCTAACGGGATGGAGACCTCCTATGTTTATGACGTAAAGGGACAGCTTGCGGAACTGGCCCACAGGGATAAAGAAGGGATCCTTGACCGCTATACTTACGGCTATGACCTGATGGGGAACAAGACATACATAGAAAAACAGAGGAGGGGTCTGCCGGAAGAAAGCGGGGCATATGCCTATGAGTATGACGCCATGGGAAGGCTTGCAGGGGTAAGGAAAGACGGACAGCCCTTAAGGACCTATGAATACGACGCCTTCGGAAACAGGAGCCTCCTTAAGGAAGGGGGCAGGGAGACGGCATATGTTTACAATGCCCTGAACCAGCTCATACAGAAGACAGACGTCATGAATGAGGAGACCTATGCATATGATAAAAGGGGGAACCTAAGCCTCATCCTGGAAAACGGGGATATAAAGAACCGTTACCTGTACGGAGCGCTGAACCGCTTAGAGCAGGCAGTAAACGGAAAAGGGGAAGCGGCAGCTTATACCTACAACGGACTGGGACACCGGGTGGGGAAAGTATCCGGAATCATGGATCCGTTAAGAAAGTTGAAGGAGCAGACCCTGACCCCGGAAACAAGGATAGAATACACCATAGACCTGACGAGGGGATACCATAACCTCTTACAGAAGGAAGAGGGAGGGGATACCCAGAGCTACCTGTGGGACGGAAACGTGGCAGGGATGCGTGAGGATACGGGAACAGCATCCCACTACTATTTCCAGGACGAGCTGGGAAGCCCGATACGTCTGATGGATAAGAATGGGGAGCTGGCGGAAAGCTACGGGTACGATGAGTTCGGGCAAGAACTGTATGGAAGAAGGGAAGGGACTGCCGGATGGAATGTGGCAGGAAGCATCCAGCCTTTTGGCTATACAGGCTACCAGTATGACAGGACGGCAGGAACATACTATGCCCAGGCGAGGGAATACCAGGCAGAACTGGGGCGGTTTATTGGTAAGGACTGGATAAAAGGAAATATACGAGTACCTATGAATTTAAATCTACATAATTATTGTTGGAATAGTCCGCTTAATTATGTTGATAGAAACGGAAGAAAGGGATACTATTTTTTTAGTGATAATTTTGATAATAGGGATACAGAAACAGATGTTGATAGTGATATTGCACAATTAGAAGAAAGATTTGATTGTGAGGTAGAGAAGCGTTATGTTGAGAATGATAATGATTTTGAAAGATTTTGGAATAACATGGATGACAAAGATGGAATAGATTTTGTAATTGTATACACACATTCGGATGAAGATAGTTTTCATTTTACAAATCCTAATGGAGAAAGTACAGGAAATGAATATTATCTTCAAACGGATGAACTATCAAGATTGAAAAATAAGAATATCGACTATTTTATTACAATTGGATGTAATGGAGGTGGCGTTAGAGATGAGATATGCATGGCTGATGAATTATTAAATAATATTTCTGGAATTTCTGTGGACAACTCTTATTTTAGGAAGCGGGGCATGTCTATCAATTATAGTATGGATGATTTTTAATATATGTACTTTTGGAATATGGTCATGGAAAAAAATAGAATTGGAATATAATGACACAATAGAAATAAAACAGGAACTTTCAGAAAGTGACATCAAAAATAAGCCCTATACCATTAATAAGGACAAGATGCAGTCTATGATAGATAAAAATGGGATTGATGACCGGTGCTGCTTTGAAATAAGAAATCAGGATGATTGGGAATATGTAAAAGATGTTTTACAAATTAAAAATGATAATGTTGAATTAGATTTTGCCAATTATTATATCATCAGCTTCGGATGGGAAATAGATAGTTTAAAATATCAGAAGGCAAGAGAAAATTCACAGGAGGTTGTTGATGGGGAAGCAAAAAGAACAGAAAACAGTTATCAGGAAAATGTAATACATATTTATAGAATGAGTAAAAATATAGTGATTAATTATATAGGATAGTTTACTATTTGGACAGGAAATCAATATCTCTGAATTACCCATGTGGATTGCATCAAGACCGACGGCTAAAGAAAATCCCTATTATCTTACAATAGTATTAGCCAGTATTTCAATTAAAATTCGTGGAGGCAGTTGTGATGTCATTTCAGATTAATGAATTGTTTAAAAAAAGGGAATATGATATATACAATAATGATAATATTCATGATGAAAAAATTATAGAAATAGCGAAGGTTATCTCAGCAGATAAAAGTATTGACTTAGAAGAAAGTTTTGATTTTTTTAAGGCTTCTTCAAAATTTTGCTGGTTGAACTATTTAAGAATTATAGAAAAATTGCCTGACGAGGATAAAATTAGAGGATTTGCTATTTTATTTGAATTGTTAAAAGATTACAATTGGCCAACTTTCCCAAAAACAATGGAGATACTTGAAAAAGTTGATAAAAGAGTAGTTGAACCATACTTAAATAAATATTTAATGCAAGCGCAAGAGGAAGATGATGAGGAGTGGATTTCTAATATACAATTGCTGGCAAAAACAATAAAATGAATAATCCTTTATTTTATTGTTGCAATGGGAAAATATTCAAGAACAACAAAAATGTATAGCTCTTTATTATAGCAGTTAATCTGAAAACAAAATATATCATAGACCTGACAAGTAGTACCATAACTTTTTACAGAAGGAAGAGGAAGGAAATACCCAGAGTTAGTTGTGGGATAGAAACGTGGCAGGAATATGGGAAGATACAGGAGAAGGTCCGCTACTATTTTAGAACGAGATAACAGAATAAAAATAAAAAAACTAGGAGGTAAAGATATGAACACACAATCATTACAAACGTACTTAAAATTTATTGTCGCTGATGAAAATTATACCATTGATATCAATTTTGCAAGAAAAGGTCATGGAATCATTAATTCTCCCCAAATCAGCTATGATTTGAAGCGGCAGATTGTTGATATGTTGGTAGAAAATGTAAAAAAAGCAATGGACAAGAACATAATAGTGGAGTATCAGGCTACGGGGGTTCTTGACGGGGAAATCGAGCAGATAAAAGTAAAAGATGTTATTTTTGATAAAGAAAATGAGATAAAAAGTATTTTTGTCATAAATGTCAGCGATGAAAAGAAATTTGACTGGAGCAAGGTTGACTATTATGTAATTGAAATAGAGGTTCAGGGAAAAGTGCTGAAGTTGTACAGGCAGTTTCAAAAGATGAAAAGACTGCGTAAAGGAATATTGTTACAAGTTTTTTCTGACGAACTGGTAAGAATGGATTCTGATTTTATCGGAATAGATGAGACGGTTGATATACTGGAATGGGAAGATGAATTTCTTATATTCAACCATATTGCTTTGGAGCGGATATTTGGTTACAGGGATTTATTTGAGAAAAAGACGCAAGAAGCAGTTAAAATTTTAAGGGATAAAAAAATCTTTGAAAATATTGAGGAGTTTCAGGAAGCATGTATGAGGGATGGAAGAATTTTAAAGCGTTTTACCAATATTATGCAAAAGGAACGACTGCCGCTTTTCTTTAAAAATATTGATAAAGTTCCTCAGTTGGTAAAAGATTTGAATCTGCATTTAGAATTTAGCAATAGCGGAAAGTTAGTTTACTCAGACAGAAAACAGTTATATGAAATTACGAATTTAATAGATGATGCGTATTTCCGTTCTTTGCTGGCGGATAGAATCGGAGTAGTAAAGCTTGAGGGTGTTTTGGAGGAATAATATGCTTACAAAGTTTGCAAAATGGCTGTTATTTATAACTTCTTATGTACCATTATATCTACTACTATTATTAAATAATCTGGAATTAGAAAAGTGGTCAGAGTGGTTTAAGCCTAGTATTTTGAAACAAGCATTTTGTAAGAATCTGTGTTTTAATTGGGCAATAATATTTTTAAGCCTATGCTGTGTCGTGATATTAGTATGCTTTGGGCGACTGAAAAGTAATTCTCATATTATATACGAATCAGAGATTGTAAGGAATAATTCCGGCGATATTTTGAACTATTTTATTACTTATTTATTTCCATTACTCTCTATGGATATAAAAAATGCTAATAGCATAATTGTCAATGGATTTGTATTTTTGTTGATTGGTCTTTTGTATGTAAAAGGAGATATGTTGTATTTAAATCCTATGCTGATATTCTTTCGTTATCATGTAATTCAAATTGGAGATAAAATACTTATAACAAAAAAGGATGTAGTCGAGTTACAGCAATATATTGCTCGGGAGAGAAAAATAGGTGTGCGTAAAATATGCGATGAAATATACATAGAAGGGCGAATTGGAAATAGAAAGAAGACATCATACGTCAAAAAGGCAGAATAAACACTTTGATTAAATCCATTCTGTTTTCTGTCGTTGGTGGATGTTATGAAAAAGCATAATGTGGCAATGGAAATATGACGAAATAAATATGCCATTACATACAAAAACACCTCCAAGGTCAACCGCGCACAGGCCCTGAAGGTGTTTTTGCTATTTACTTGTGTTATGATACGAGGATAGTTCCTGCGTAATCTAAACGGACTTTGTCCGCTATTCCGGCAATGTACTCGCTGTTGGTAGGTCTTTTTCGTCCTGAGCTGCTGGAATATCCGAAAATCTCATTCATGACCTCATGATTCCCTCTTAACCACGATGCTTCAATAGCTGTTCTGATTGCCCTTTCAATTTTGGATGGTGTTGTCTTATACATTTCCGCAATTTCCGGATACAGATATTTCGTCACGCGGTTAACAGCCTCCATATCTGTAACGGAAATTAAAATTGCTTCCCTGATATAACGATATCCGTTAAGATGTACCGGAACCCCTAAGACCAGCATAATCTTAGTCACATATCTTTCCAACTCCACGCATTTTTGTATCTCGTTTATCATAGTTTGTGCTTCCTCTTTCCTTTTCATACAAGATATTGTGTTAATGCGCGGTTATGATAATAAAATAGCATCTTCCTATTTTGTTGTAAAGGAAAACCCATCGACAATTAGAGGATTTTTGTTGACAATGGAAATTTTAGTCGATCATTGGTTAATATGTCGGAAGCTGCAGATAATTTCCGCAATAATTGTATAGCCCCTTTTCGCCTGCCTATGCTATGATAATAATGCTTGAAATACAGAAATATGGCAGTAGAAATCATATCGGAAGGCACATGATGAACGAACAGCAGTTTAAGCCCAAAACAGTCAAACAGAAAATCACATATTTTGGAGATTACCACAAATGGAAAGTGTTGATTCCCCTTGCGGTACTGGTTTTTGCCGTTACCTTTATCACAAGTTACCTGGAGGAAACCAGGGAGCCTGCACTGGTCATAGCTATTATAAACGGACGTGATACGGAGGAAACGGAAAATCTGATATTAGAGGATTATGTACAGGAGCGGGGGATTGATACAGAGGAGACGCCGCTTCGCATAGAAGGCGGCTTTTTGCATCCCAAGGTCATGGATGAAACGGCTTCGGCGGACAGCGCTGCGGTGGCAAGTATCCAAAAGTATACGGCGATGCTGGTAAACGGCACAGTCGATGTGACCATATCTACATCCTGGGCGGTGGAAGAATATGAAAAAGCGGATGCCTATTGTAATCTGGAAGAGCTGCTTCCGGATGATTTGTATAAGGAGCTTGAAGGGAAACTGGTATGCTATAAGGACCAAAACGGGAAGGAGCTGCCTGTAGGAATTAATTTGCAGGGGCTGTCCTTTTTGGGAGAGTTTTATGAAGAGGGGACGCCGGTGCTTACCGTCTCTGCATACAGTACGAGGAAGGAAGAAGCTGTCGCTTTTATCGAATGGCTGTTAATCATATTTCCGGAAGATTCGAAGAAGAAACAGGGAACAGAAATACATAATCCCGGCGAAGCCGAAAAACAGCGCAAGGCTTCCGACAATGACCAGATTGCGTCCGGAGGTGGAGGCAATATATAAAATCCCCATATGAAGCACCACAATAAAAACGGTGGTGGGAAAGTTAGCAATGCTTAATAGCACCGCATTTTTCAAAAGCAGCCTGGTAGTGCATTGGTAAGAAGACAGCAGGGGGAAGGCATAAATGACCAAAGATACAATTACAAACAGGAAAATCCATACAGGAATCTGAAGAAATTCATATCTTTTATCTATGATACGGTAAATGATAAACAAATCCACACTGAAAAACAAAATTGCCGCCATGAGGGGAATCCAGAGAAGGGTTGCCTGCCTGAAATTCTCCCGGAAGGCTTTTAAATAACCTTTTATAATGTAGGGTTCTTCTCCGTCCACCAGCTTTAAGGTCATGTGGTATGTGGCGGAAAGGGAAGCGCCTATGGTAAAAAGGGGAAGGCTGGTAATGATAAAGAAAAAGTTTAATACCATGATATCAAAAAAGTGGGACAAAAATTTCATAAGGGGATTTTGGGGATTAAACAGGTTTTTCATGGCATACTCCTTTATTTTTGTATGGGCAATTTTTGTAAAATATTTTGCAAAATCCATAGATAAAGTATACTAAAATGTATTTTGAATTGTCATCCCATTTTCCGAATTTAGCAATAATTGTTGAAATAAAAGCAAGAACTGTAAAGAATAAATGGCTGTAAACAGTATAATAAAATTATGTTATTGCATAACGAGGCCTTTGTTTTGGAGATAGCAGTCAGATTTCAACTACTAACTTACGAATGTATGAAGGAGGAAAGAGATGAAGAAGTTAATAGCTAGTTTATTATGCGCCTGCATGATGAGCACCCTGCTCGTAGGATGCGGCGGGGATACACCGGCGCCTGCTGAGGATGCGGGAACGGAAGCTCCCGCAGATGATGGAGCGGCAGACGAAGGGGCGGAAGCGCCCGCGGCAAGTGATAGCGGAAGCAAAGATGCTTCCAAGACAATCAATGTATGGGCGTTTACAGATGAAGTACCTGGCATGATTGAAAAGTATTTGGAAGCACATCCTGATTTTGGATATGAAATCAAGACAACCATTATTGCAACAACGGATGGAGCTTATCAGCCTGCCCTTGACCAGGCTTTGGCATCAGGTGGAGCGGAAGCGCCTGATATTTACTGTGCAGAGGCAGCATTTGTGCTGAAATATACACAGGGAGATGCAAGCCAGTATGCAGCAGCTTACGAGGATTTGGGAATTGATGTGGATGCAGCCCTTACGGCAGCTGATATCGCACAGTATACTGTTGATATCGGAACCAACCCTGACGGAAAGCTCGTAGGTCTGGGTTATCAGGCAACAGGCGGCGCTTTTATTTACCGCCGCTCTATTGCACAGGATGTATGGGGAACAGATGACCCCGATGAAATCGCAGCAAAAATCGGACCCGGCTGGGACCAGTTCTATACAGCGGCAGCTGACTTAAAGGCAAAAGGTTACGGTATTGTATCCGGCGACGGCGATATCTGGCATGCAGTTGAAAACAGCTCCGATACAGGCTGGATTGTTGACGGCAAGTTAAACATTGACCCCAAACGTGAGGCATTCCTTGACTTATCCAAAGACTTAAAAGACAACGGTTATCACAATGATACACAGGACTGGCAGGATGCATGGTTTGCTGACATGAAGGGCGAGGGAGAAAAGGAAATCTTCGGTTTCTTCGGTCCTGCATGGTTAATCAACTACACAATGGCTCCTAACTGCGGCGGCGAAGCTGTAGGCGAAGGAACCTATGGCGACTGGGCAGTATGCGAGCCTCCTATCGGTTTCTTCTGGGGCGGTACATGGGTTCTGGCAAACAAGGATACCGAAAAGAAAGATGCAGTTGGAGACATCATCGAGTGGATTACACTTGACTGTACAGAAGACGGACTTCAGTATAAATGGGCAAACGGCACTCTGAACGGCGAAGGCGGTACAAAGGATGCTGTAGCAAGCGGAACAGTTATGTCCATGTCCGACGGTTCTGTAGACTTCCTTGGCGGACAGAATATGTTTGATGTATTCGTACCTTCTAACCAGTTTGCAAAGGGTACAAACTTAACACAGTATGACGAGACAATCAATACGTACTGGAGAGACCAGGTTCGCGAATATACCAATGGCAACAAGACTCGCGAGCAGGCAATCGCTGATTTCAAACAGCAGGTAGCTGACAACCTGGATGTAATTGTAGAGTAATTTACAACCATTTTAATGAAATCATACAGTCTGGTAAAAGCAGAGCAGATTACTCCTCTTCTGTTCTGCTTTACCTGCTGTTATAAACATTTCAGGGAAGGTAGGTGGGTAAAATGAAGCATAAAAAGTTAGGCTATGCTAAATACGGTTATCTCTTCAGTATTCCGTTTGTCGTTGCGTTTTTATTGTTTTCACTCTATCCGATTTTATATACGGCGGTAATTGGATTTACCGATTTAAAGGGATTGGGAATGACGTCCTTTCATTTCCTGACAGACGACCCTTTTAGGAATTTCAAAGCAGTATTGACAAATCCGTCTTTTATAAAGGCGTTAAAAAATACAGTCGTACTCTGGCTCTTCAATTTTGTGCCCCAGATACTTCTTGCACTCCTGCTGACTGCATGGTTTACGGATAAAAGGAGCAAGGTAAGGGGACAGGGCATATTCAAAGTGCTGTTTTATATGCCTAATATTATTACGGCAGCGACGGTTGCTATTTTATTTAATTCTTTGTTCGGATATCCCATGGGTCCTGTAAATGACCTGTTGATGAAGCTGGGATTCACGGATTCCCCGATTTACTTCCTGGTAAATAAGACTGTGGCAAGGGGAGTTGTTATTTTCATCCAGACCTGGATGTGGTACGGCTATACAATGGTTATCCTGATTTCCGGCGTGCTGGGAATCAGCCCGGAAATATTTGAAGCGGCGGAGGTTGACGGTGCAAACCGCATTCAGACCTTCTTCTATGTAACGCTGCCCAATATCAAGACTATTTTGCTGTTTACTTTGGTTACCAGTTTAATCGGCGGCTTAAATATGTTTGATATACCCAAGCTGTTTTTGCTGGGCGGACCGGATAATGCGACCATGACGACCAGTGTCTTTATTTACAACCAGGCGTTCAGCGGAAGCTATTTGTATAACAGGGCAGCAGCAGCCAGCATGATTATGTTTGTCATTATCTGCGTTCTTTCGGCAATCATGTTCCAGATATTAAAGGATAAGGACGAGGAAGCGCTCAGGAGACAGATTAAGCAGCAGCAGAGAAGCTATAAGATAAGACAAAAAGAATTGAAAAAGGCACAGAAGCTGGAAGCAGAAACAAAACAGTCCGTGTCTGTATCTGACAACCGGGAAACGGCAAAGCAGCCAACAGGCGCTTCTGACGGGAAAGACGGAAAGGAGGATGCATAATGTTAAAGAATAAAGAAAACCTGGCATTAAAAATTGTGATATACATAGTTTGCATCTTCCTGGCGATTTTAAGTATCATGCCTTTCTGGATTATGATTGTGAATGCGACGAGGTCCACAACGGAAATACAGCAGCATGCGATTTCCCTGTTGCCCTCCAATTATGCCATGAACAATTTGAAAATTTTGCTGGGCAAGAGTTTTAATCCGGCAAGAGGATTTCTTAATTCCCTGATTATTTCTTTAGGCTCTACAGGGCTGGCAGTTTATTTTTCATCCTTGACAGCTTATGCGCTCATAGCCTATGACTGGAAATTAAGACAGCCTTTCTTCAGTTTTATTATGGCGATTATGATGATTCCGGCGCAGGTAACCATGATTGGTTTCTATCAGATGGTGTATAAAATCCATATGACAAATAATTTATGGATGCTGATTTTGCCTGCCATAGCATCTCCTTCCATGGTATTTTTCATGAGGCAGTATCTACAGCCGTCCCTTTCCATGGAGATTGTACAGTCGGCGAGGATTGACGGTGCGGGAGAATTTTTTATCTTTAATAAAATCGTTCTGCCCATCATGAAGCCGGCGATTGCGACCCAGGCGATTTTCAGCTTTGTATCCAGCTGGAACAATTTATTTACACCTTTGGTACTGCTGACGGACCAGAAGAAGTATACGATGCCCATTATGGTAAGTCTGCTTCGAGGGGATATTTATAAGACGGAGTATGGTTCGGTATATCTGGGTCTTACCCTGACGGTTCTTCCCCTTATCGTTGTATATTTGATATTATCGAAATACATCATTGCGGGTGTAGCTTTAGGAAGTGTAAAGGGTTAATACCACCAAATAATTTCTCTTAAAAAAGAAACAGGGTCATGCAAAAAAGCGGTCCTGTTTCTTTTGTGTTTTGTGTATTCTCCGGTCTGTGGGAGTATAGGGAAGGTAGAAAAATAACGGTTTTACATTTCCAGGAAGTCCTTTAGAGCACTTCCTCATGACGGAATTTATTCCGGTATTCTGTGGGGGAACAGTTGGTGCATTTTTTAAAGCACCGGCAGAAGGTTGTCAGATTGTTAAAGCCGGTCTGAAAAGCAATATCTGTAATGGGGATATCCATGGTCAGCATGGACTGGGCAGCCTGTATCCGTTTGCGGCAGAGGTAATCATAAAAGGTGGTGTTGGTGTGCTGCTTAAACAGTCTGGAAAAATGATACTTGGAAAAGCCAATGTAGTCCGCAGCCTGTTCTAAGGTTAATTCCTCTGCATAATTTGCGTCGATAAAATTGAGCAGATTTGCGAATTTTTCATAATGCTCCCTTTGTTTATCGGCGGAAATCCTCTCTGCACGGTCAGAATTTTTGTAAAAATGGTCCCGTCCTATAATCATCATGGTCTGTAATAACAAAGAATAAATGGAGGGTTCCCAGAAAATATTATTGGAGAAGTAGATATCCACCATCTGCATAAAAAGGGAATATATCTGTTGGTATATATCAGAGCACAGAGCTGAATTGCACAAGTAAGGCTCCATAAAAACAGGGTCCAGAATTTTAAAATCCTGAAAATACTTCAGAAATTCGGTATTGACAAGAAAAATGAAACGGACGCCGTAGGAAGGGCAGATAAGCTTATGGAGCATATGGGGCGGAATCATCAGAATATCGCCCACAGTCAGGTTATAGGTTTGATTGTTGGCAATAATCGTATATTGGTTTTCCATGCAGATAATGATTTCCATGGCGCTGTGGTGGTGGGTCGCATAGCCGTCCATCTGATTGTTATACCAGATGCGTAAATGGGATTCCGGAACGAAATCCACATATTCCTGGGAGCCGTCAAGGGTCCGTCCCATAAACCCACGTACAGGCTGTTCGAAGTGAGCGGGAATTTCCCTGTTTTTTGTACTCATGGCAAATACCTCCCTTTGGTAGAGAAAAGCCTTCCGGTGCGAAAACCGGAGTGATATCATTGATTTCCTGATATTTGTATTATATTAATTTTTATACAAAAAGGAAAGTTCCAGGAGGAAAAGATAGCAATATTTGTAAAACAGTCCGCAATATGTGTAGCGTGTTTACAAAGAATATCAGATAAGATAAACTCAAGTGTATTATATATAAATTACGGAATCCATAATAAAATAACATAAAGGAGACTATGTAATGGACAGAGAAAGCGCTGTAAAAAAAGCAAAAGAACTGGTGGGGCAAATGACGGTTGAGGAAATGGCGTCCCAGCTGAGGTTTGATGCACCTGCCATCGAGCGTCTGGGTATTCCCGAATACAACTGGTGGAATGAGGGGCTTCACGGGGTGGCAAGGGCAGGAACGGCTACCATGTTTCCCCAGGCAATCGCATTGGGAGCAACCTTTGACGAGGAGCTGTTAAAGGAAGTCGGGGAAGCTGTTGCCACGGAAACAAGGGCGAAATACAATGAGGCGGTAAAAGAGGAAGATAGGGATATTTATAAAGGACTGACGGTATGGTCCCCCAACGTCAATCTTTTCCGGGACCCCAGATGGGGCAGGGGGCATGAAACCTATGGGGAGGACCCGTATCTGATCAGCCGTATGGGCGTTGCTTTTATCAAGGGACTTCAGGGAGACGGGGAGTATCTGAAAATCGCCGCCTGCGCCAAGCATTTTGCAGTTCATTCCGGTCCTGAGGATATGCGACATTATTTTGATGCGAAGGCAAGCCTGAAGGAAATGTGGGAGACTTATCTTCCTGCCTTTGAAGCGTGTGTCCTGGAGGGGGAAGTGGAGTCTGTCATGGGCGCCTATAACCGTACCAACGGGGAGCCGTGCTGTGCTCACAGCTATTTAATGGAAGAGGTGCTTCGGGGAAAATGGCATTTTAAAGGGCATTATGTATCCGACTGCTGGGCAGTTAAGGATTTCCATGAAAACCATAAAGTAACGGGAAGACCGGAGGAGAGCGTTAAGCTGGCGTTGGAAAAGGGCTGCGATGTGAACTGCGGCTGTACATACCAAAGAATTTTAGATGCTTATAAGGAAGGTATTCTGCCCTTAGAACATATTAAGAGGTCGGCAGTCAGGTTATTTACCACCCGGTTTCTTTTAGGAATGTTTGAGGAAACGGAATATGACAGAATACCCTATGAAACCGTGGAATGTAAGGAGCATCTGGCGCTGGCGTCAAGAGCGGCGAAGGAAAGCATTGTGCTTTTGAAAAATGACGGGATTCTTCCCCTGGACAAAGAAAAAATCCGGACAATCGGCGTTATCGGACCCAATGCGGACAGCAGGGCGGCTTTAATCGGCAATTACCACGGAACCTCGTCCCGGTATATCACGCCCCTGGAGGGAATACAGGATTATGTGGGAGAGGATGTAAGGGTTTTATATTCCAAGGGTTCCCATCTTTTCCTTGACAGGGAGGAACCTCTGGCGAAAGCGGATGACAGACTTTCCGAGGCAAGAACGGTGGCAAAGCACTCCGACGTGGTAATCCTCTGCCTGGGGCTGGATGAGTCTCTGGAAGGAGAAGAAGGAGATACGGGCAACAACTATGCTTCCGGGGATAAAAAGGACTTGCAGCTTCCCCTGTCACAGAGGAAACTGCTGGAGACTGTGGCGGGGACGGGCGTGCCCTTTATTGTCTGCATAATGGCAGGAAGCGCCATGGATTTGAGCTTTGCCGATGAGCATGCTGCGGCAGTTCTGCAGGCATGGTATCCGGGAGCAAGGGGTGGAAAGGATTTGGCTGATATCCTGTTTGGCAGGGTTTCCCCCTCCGGCAAGCTTCCTATCACGCTGTACCGGGATTTGGAAGGGATGCCTGCCTTTACCGATTATTCCATGAAGGGGAGGACCTACCGCTTTTTGGAAAAAGCGCCTTTGTACCCCTTCGGCTATGGTTTGACCTATGGGGATACAGAGATTGTGGACTTGGAGGTGGAAACGGCTGATTACCGGAATCTGCCGGATGAAGGCGTAAAGGTGCGGGTAAAGGCTGCTAACCGAAGCGGTGTTGCAACCGAAGAAGTGGTACAGGTTTACGTCCATGTAAAGGACAGCGAAAATGAAGTACCCAATCCCAGACTTGCAGCCTTTTTGAGGACCAGGCTGAAGCCGGGGACGGAACGGATCGTAGAGCTGACAATACCCCGGATGGCATTTGCAACTGTGAATGAACAGGGCGAAAGGTGCTTTGACGGAAGCAGTGCAAGTATTTATGCAGGCTTCGGACAGCCGGATGAAAGGACGAAGGAGCTGACGGGGAAAGAAGGAAAGAGCTTGGATATTTAAAAATTGACATTCCTCACAAAACCGAGTAAAATAAAGTCGCAATTTATTTTACTCGGTTTTTGAGTGGAGGGCAGAATATTGTATATTCAAAGACATTTGGAAAGTCAGGTACAGGAAGCGTCAAAATTTTATCCGGTGGTTATGGTATGCGGGCAGCGTCAGGTAGGAAAGTCTACTATGTTGAACCACATAAAGGAAAAAGAGCGCCGCTATGTAACCTTGGATGACGGAAACGCCCGCAGATTGGCGGAGAAGGACCCGGCGTTGTTTTTTGAAACCTATGGATTTCCTCTTTTGATAGATGAATTTCAGCGGGTGCCGTCTATTCTTCTGGAAATGAAACGAATTGTAGATCGGAAGGATTTGGACGGGGAGGACAATCATGGTATGTATTGGCTTACCGGTTCCCAGAAATTTAAAATGATGAAGGGCGTATCGGAATCCTTGGCAGGGCGTATTGCGGTTTTTGATATGTCCGGTTTATCCGCTGCGGAAATAGAGGGACGGGAGACGGGAATTTTTTTTCCGGCGCTGGAAAATCTTCGGAGCAGAATGAAGGATTTTGGCCCTAAAACTTTCCATGAGATATATGAACGGATTTTTAAGGGCGGGATGCCTAAGCTGGCAGCGACAGATTTGGACAGGGAGCGTTTCTATACGGATTATATCAATACCTACCTGGAACGCGATATCAAAGAACTGGCGCTGGTAGGAAAGTTTGGCGAATTTTATGATTTTTTGGTGTTTATGGCAGCCCGGACTTCCATGGAATTAAAATATAGTGAGATTGCAAATGCCATTGGTATATCTGCGCCTACGGCGAAGGAATGGGTGTCCATTTTAGAGCGTTCAGGTATTATTTTTATTTTGCGCCCTTATTATAATAATATTACAAATCGGTTGGTTAAAACGCCAAAGATGTATTTTATGGATACCGGTCTTGCGGCTTATCTGTGCAGATGGCTCAGCGTGGAAACGTTGGAACGGGGGGCTATGGACGGCGCTTTTTTTGAAACCTATGTAGTCAGTGAAATTGTAAAGAGTTATTATAATGCAGGAAAAAGACCGGATTTATATTATTACAGAGATATTGACGGGAAAGAAATAGATTTGTTGTTTGTAGAAGGAGATAAGATTTATCCTGTGGAGATTAAGAAAGCGAAGGCGCCTGAACATGCGGATAGGAATTTTTCGGTGCTCCACAAATTAAAGAAGGACATTCAGCCGGGAATAATCCTGTGTATGACAGATGAAATGCTGCCCTTTAGCAGGGACGTATGGTATTTTCCGGTGGCGGGAATATAAATAAAATGGCTTTGGCGGGTAAATAATGCTGCGTTT
>N._stephensi_709_foregut__coassemble_81_pt1 | contig 37003 bp, 33 predicted proteins | sample N__stephensi_709_foregut__metabat2_low_PE_012 | metagenome-assembled genome bin N | reverse complement strand
CACATGTAGATTAGAAAACAATAGATTAGGAAGAGACTTCACTTAATATCATTCAAATGCCAAAATTAGATACAATTATGCAAATTGCAGAATATAGACAAGAACATTAGCTAGAGGAAAAGAAATATTGTACATATCAGGGGAAGAGTCCTTAGGGCAGATTAAGATGCGGGCGGATAGAATCGGGGATTTTACGGAACATTTTAAGCTGCTTACGGAAATTAACCTGGGAACCATTTCGGAGGTGGTAAAATCCGGAAAGCCGGAAGTGCTGGTTATTGATTCCATCCAGACTATGTATAATGAGGAAGTTAACTCGGCGCCGGGAAGCGTTTCCCAGGTAAGGGAATCCACGGGGATTCTCATGCAGCTTGCAAAGACGGAAAATATTGCGACGCTGATTGTAGGGCATGTGACCAAGGAAGGTACTGTGGCGGGTCCCAGGGTCTTAGAGCATATGGTCGATACGGTTTTGTATTTTGAGGGAGATAAACAGGATATTTACCGTATTTTGAGAGGCGTGAAAAACCGTTTTGGTTCTACTGATGAAATAGGCGTTTTTGAAATGGGGGAGACGGGGCTTGTCCAGGTTAAGAATCCTTCCGAATTTCTAATAAGCGGAAAGCCGGAGGGCGCTAACGGCTCGGGGGTAACCTGCTGTATGGAAGGGACAAGACCTATGCTTTTGGAGGTTCAGGCGCTTGTCTGCGATACCAATTTCCAGATTCCCAGAAGGCAGGCTGCGGGCTGTGACTTTAACAGGATGAATTTGTTGATGGCAGTTGTTGAGAAGCGGATGCGGATGCCCTTAGGAAGGGAAGACGCCTACGTGAATTTTGCCGGCGGTATGAGGATTTTTGAACCGGCGACAGATTTGGCTGTGGTTATGGCACTGGTTTCCAGTTATAAAAATAAACCAATAGATGATGATATGCTGGTATTTGGCGAAGTGGGATTGAGCGGAGAGGTCAGAGGCGTGTCTATGGCAAAGCAGCGCATCCTGGAGGGGAAAAAGCTGGGATTTACCAGCTGCATTGTGCCCTATGCAAATGCAAAGCAGTTAACGGATGTGGAAGGCATTAAGATTTATACGGTAAAAAATATTATGGAAGCGGTTCGTATTATACATGATTGACGGTTTATGGCAGGGAATTGGAATGATGCTTTGGCATTTAAAAGAAATGTCGATTTTTGTCACAAAAGCAAGATAGTGCAAATTATGCGCAAAATATTTGTAGAAAAATGCGCCTCCAGGCTATATACTAATTATAGTTTAACGAAAGTTAAACTTGCTAATTAGCAATTCCGGAAGAATTCCCCTTTTACACAAACAGGTAAGCTGAGAGCGTAAGCTTTCAGCTTATTTGTTTGTGTAATGAAAATTAGCAATAACATGGAAATTAACGATAAATACAAAGAAAATTTTTTTAGGGCTTGCGCAAGTAAAGTATGGTATGCTATAATCATTTTCGGCGGTTATTAAACCGCAATGATTAAGAGGAATAGTACAGCGGTAGTGCGGCGGTCTCCAAAACCGTTAACGGGGGTTCGATTCCCTCTTCCTCTGTTAAAAGTAGGATGCATCAACATGGTATTTGTTGGTGCATCCTTTTTATATATAAGTAGGAAATATAATTAGATATTACGGATACTGCTAAACAGGACCTTAGGAGTGAGTAGATTGATTGATAAAGGGAAGCAGGTCATTTTGTTTTAAGATATTTTCATTTTCGTCAAAAGCCATGTAGGAATCATACAGTCCGCCCCATTTTTTGTGATAGCGGAAAAAGGTGCTGCTTAGTCTCTGGCTGGAGCCGTACCAGTTTTCCATGCGTACAAAAAATGTTCCAAAAATAAGTGACAAAATAAAGCCTATATTTCCCATATTGTTGCCTTTTCTGTGCTTAATTTCATATTCAAATAATGCTCTGATTTGTCGGTCAATTTGTTTATCCCATTGTGCAACAAGGTAACAATCAAAGCCGAATTGTCTGTGGAGGGCAAAAAAATCAAGCCATGCAGGGCGATTTTTGTCATTGGAAAAACGAGAATTAAATACACGGTGACATTCATCAATAACGATTAAACATTGTCCCTCCTTGCCCTTTTTAAGAGTCTGTCTGGAAAATGCCATAAATTCGCAGGGCTGCATGGAATAGGTGTCAACAAAGTAATATCTGCCCTTATATTTTTTTAGCATATCTTTATTCAGATATATATTTCCAATGACAGGTTTGCCCATTTTGAGCCAGAATATAATCTCGTGGGCTACATCCAAAGATTTGCCCGAACCTGGTGTACCACTATAAAAGGTTATCATTAACGTCCTCCCTTCACGCCCTTGATGATTGCACGAATAACTATATATATGCCAACTGCTATAATCCATTTTTGTGCCATTGAAACAAATATGTTGATAGGGATAAAGTAATTGATATATCCCATAAGTCCGCTTTCTGCAAAAAATGCGGATACATTGTCTATATATTCCGTGAATGGGTCAGAAGGCAGTAAGCCTATTATTTTAGCAATTAATTGGATTATAGTTTCAATCATATAATATCATCCCCCTTACCAACCCATGTCATGGTTATGTTGAATAGACCGAGAAGAAACAGAATAATTTCCCCTGTACGTAGGAGAGAAAAAAGAGTTTCATATTTTGTAAGGTCTATAGTTATGGTTTCGTCAATCCACACGAATTTAATGGGTATATTAAATACAGGGGATATAGGGGCGGCTTCGAAGATTTTCATGATATTTACAGCATCCCACAGTATGCAGAAGGGAAAAGCATGTGATATAGAAGTAGTAAGTTCATCTGCAATTTGGCTGATATCGCCTTCATAGGCGTCAAAAGCATTTGTGATTGTATCAACTGCGGAAAGCTGACCGATTTGGCTGATTTGCGCCAGAAGTTCGCCGAGGCGGTTATATATCATTTCAAGCATTTCAGAACCACTAATAGGGTTGTCGTTTCCAACGTCTGAAGGATTGTTATTTATAGTTACATCTCCGTTGTTATTAATTGTGACACTGCCGCCGGTATAGACTTGGGAAGGATCAAAATTCAAATCGCTGTCAGCACACATTTCAAAGTAGCGCATAGCATCCTCTTCAGTAGCAAAAAGGCGGAAAGAAGAACCGTAAGGAGTAGCAAGTGCAGGAATGTTGACAGAACCATCATTATTGTAGGTTGCAAAATACCGATGTTTAAATTCATCTGCCATATTTATAAGACAGCCACGGGATTCATAGTTGGGTCCCCAATATGTATAGGATACATTTATATAAGCGTTGGAACTGGAAGAAAAAAGATAATGCCCTGTCTCAGTTCCATTCCAAACTTTGTTATCAGAATCCCATGTAAAACGAATATTTTGATTGCTGCTTCTAAAACGGTCTATGGTAACCGAACCTGTAGCATAATCGTATGTGCATACTTTTATATGATACTGGGTTTCATCTCCCCATCCGTTGCCGCCAAATTCTCCAATAAAACAGCTGATTTTTGAAGAATCAGAAAGATTCTTTTCATAATTTTCAAACAAAGTAAGCGTCTGTCCGATAGTTACATCTTTTGTATTTTCGGGTTCAATTAACTTAGATAAAGCAGGAGCGGACAGCAGATGGGGGAAGCTGTTATATTCATTTTGGGAAATCCAAAGTTTTTTCCAGTAATCTATGGTATTCGTTTCTTCAGGAACTGTATAATTCCCTTTTAGAGTATTTCCATAGCTCATAGTGCTATTAAACATTTGTTCATAGGTTGCTGTATGGATGATGCGGTAATTAATTTTTTCTATTTCATCAGGATGTTGTTCAGCATAATCCGTCAAGAACTGTTTTAATAAGTCGATTAATTCCTGATCATAAGTTACGTTGTTGTTTGCATCCACGTGAATCCATTTGCCGGTTCCAGCGTTATCCATATATGTTATAAAACCTTCTGCAATATCTTTATATCCTGTACCATTTACAAAGCCCATCACAGTAGTAACAAAAAAAGTGACAAATTTAGTGACTTCCATACTACCAAAAGATACATCTTCAAAAAAATCTGTGACCGTATAATCTCCTTTGTAGCTGGTTTCGCCAATTTCGTGTTGTCCACCGCCGCCACCATGTTCTGTATCAGACGCATATATTAAAATTGGCTGATAGCAAAAACATATCAGAGCAAGCAATATGCAAAATACTTGTTTTTTAATTTTTTTGTTCATATTTTTCTCCAATAAAAAAAGCACTCTTTCAAGTGCCCTTTTTTTCTTTTAATGAATCTATTTGAGCCTGCAATAGCTCAATCTCTTTTTCTTTTTTCTTTTGTTGTAAATCATTATTCTTTTTTGCCTGTTTAGTTAATATATACACTGGAAAAAAGAATAACATAAAAATAAAAGCAAACCATAATACAAAAAACAATTCAAACCTCTCCTTGTATCTTATTTAAATATTTTGCAATATATTTATATTACTATTCAAGGAAGAAAAAAGCAATAAATAAAAGAGGCACTTGTTTTTCAAGTGCCCCTTTCTTTCAAACTGTTATAATAATCTATCTGAGCTTGCATAAGCTCTATTTCTTTTTCTTTGCTTTCCCGCAACAGTTCTGTTTCGCGGTATATAGTTTTTTTAATTCCTCTTCCAACCAGAATCACAAATGTTATAAAAAATGCACCACCAAACAAACATAGTATCAATGTAAAAATCATTTCATTCATTATTTTCCCTTTCACATTCTAATAATATATTTAAAGTTTATCATTCAGGGGAGAAAAAAGTAATGTATCATTGTTATATGAGGATAGATCTTCTAATAAAAAAATTTTAAGTATTTTTCCCCGTTCTATTATAGTAATCTATCTGAGCTTGCATAAGCTCTATTTCCTTCTCTCTCATTTCACGCTGTAAATCATAGTCATGCTTAATGGAATTTCTAATTTTTCTGACGAGAGCTATTGAGATAATCATAAACATAGCACTGACAACAAGCCACATTATGACATACCAAACCATTTCGTTCATTATCTGCTCCTTTTCTATTTTATATTATATTTAATATATCATTTAGAAAAAAGAAAGGCAATACTTATTTGCTGCGGTTTGGGGGTTACATTATTTAATAAAACTATTAACAATCTTCTTAACCAAAGGAATACCCCAAACAATTACGATAACAGCTGTTAATGCGCTGATTATGGCAGGAATAGCGACCTCTAACTCTTCGCTTAACCCTTTCGCAATCGGGTCAAACATTCCTTTCAGAACGCTGTCACTGGTAAGCAGGATGCTGGCTCCAATATTATTCATTTTCATTACCCCTTTCTTTTACCAATTAATTATAGATTTTACTGTATTCCACAATACGCAAATCGCATAAAGCAGAAGACCGGCTATCATACCGGTTCCTATGCCCAAAAGCAGGATATATGCCATGCTCCCAAGTATTTCTGTTACCGGTATTCCTGATAACTCTGTTACAAATTCATCCATTATGTATGCATTCATAATTTTTACCTCTTAGGCAGCCATTTCATGACTGACAAACCGATTAAAATGCCTATGGCAATTAATATAAGTCCGCCAATGGCTGTAAATAATTTGATATTTATATCTTGTCTTTGTTCCAGGCGCTGCAAGGATTCATATATCAGGCTGCTATTACCTGATACAGTCTCTATTTCTTCCTGGCTATCTGTTTCATCCGGTTTTGATAAAATTAATAAAGTGTCGTTTGTGGTCCCTAATTTTTCGTCTATTGCTCTTAAAAGACTTTCTATATCTTGGGTGTCTGTGTTATAGGGAATGTCATTTTCTGATATACTCATTTTTTCCTCCATTTCCTGTATATTTAGAATGTGCCATTCATTTTTGAAAAAGTAGCAGCTATCCTTTCCACTACTGTAAATATAACATCATTAGAATACCTTCAAAGCCCTTCAATATAAGGATTTCTGTCCATTTTCTAAATGGTAACAATTTTGCCGGTATCGTCTCATTCGCTCCTTTGCAGCTGCATTATGAACCTTGACGGAACAGTCTCTGCAATAAATAATACGGTTGTTTGTTTTCTCAATAAGTTTCTGACAAAGTTGGCAACGGATATATTGTCTGTTTCTGCCACGTTTTAATCCATAGTACTCTTTGGTATAGTTTTTCATATGGCATTCCAGACTTTTACAAAAATAGCGGATATAGAAATTATCCTCATTGACAAAATTGTAAATTGTTTCCGAAGTACCGTCTTCATAAGCGTTAATTAGCTTACAGCTTTGAAAAATCTTACGTAAAAAGTTCTCTATCAGTTTTTCGTAGTCAGCCCAGGATAATGTCATCTTTGCCTTTTGATAGGATACTTTCAGAGTATTTCCTTCTCTTATGGCATCATGAATGGCAACAGCAAGTGCATCCGCATTTATTTCCATGCCGTCTATCCATTGGAAATAAAGACGTTTGGGCGTATGTAACAGATGTATATAATCCCTGTTCAGAATGACTTCCTTATCAAAGTAACGGGTATACAGATTGTTAATCTTTTGTTTTATAAGATTGCACCAATCGTTTTCTTTGGTTATGGATTGATAGCCTTGGTATTCAACGCTGGACCATGTATGAAATATTTGTCCGCATTGGGTGTTTAATAGATTTTTGGGGACAAAAAAACGGATTGTTTTAATATAGGTATGTCTTTCATTTTTGCAGGACCAGAGTGACGAGCAGAAGATTTTAAAAATTTCTTCTTTTTCGATGTCTGAATCCGCATTTTTATAATCTTCTATTATTTCATACAAATACTGTTCCATGGTTCTCAGCCTCCTGAAATTCATAATATTTTCCCAGATATTCATAGGAACCGGAAGTTTTAGGAGCAACCTCCATAATGGAAATCCTTTTTGTCTGTCCCGAATTTACTTTTAAATTTTTTATTATGTAGTCTCCATAGGCTGCCCAGGCGAAGGCTTTACTAATGGAAGGACTGGTATAAGAAACATGAATCACATAATTGGCTATGATTTCTTCGTTTAAGGAAAGGGTTTCCTGTAACCTGATTTTAAACAGGCGGGCGGTAAGCTCCATATTGAATTTAAGACTTTCACTGTCAGAGTTTTCCTGTTGCAGATCTTTGTATCTACGGATTTCATCTGCATACCGATTGATATAACGTCGGATTATGCGAGGAGCATATTTATCGTTTAAATCAAGATTGTGGTTGATAATCAGGTCATAGGTGCTTTTCAAATTATCAAGGGAGGTATCCCATAAAACATTTTTTCTTTCCCAGGTACAAATATAGTCGCACAGTTCGTTCATAGGAGAAGGAGAGCGGTAAACATTGAGCTTTATTTTATCCTCCTTTCGTTCAATTTTTTTATTCTTTTCTACTAAACTTTTATAGGTATTTAGTTTTTCCGGATAGTTGTATAATAAAAAATAAGGTAGTTGTTTTAAATGCTTTTTCAATCCGGCACTCATATGCCATCGGAATCCTGTTTTCAGGAAATCAATTTCTTTTCCCTGTAAAATTCTGAGCAGAGAGGTGTAGTCAGCATAAAGCTTCTTTATTTCCTCATTGGTTGTATATCTGTTTTCAATACTTGTGGCTGCATTGGTTATTTCGCCGATTCGGCTATCTCTGGTCATGATTTCGTATTCTACAATATTTTCCTTTGTATAGGGCAGAGAACGGGTGGTAACCTTGTCCTCAATGTCTAAAATAACGCGTTTGTAAATTTTAGAGTCAATAATAACCGAATCGTCGCATAGGAAAAAAATATCGCCGTCAAAATCAGCTCCGCCCTGTCCGGGAGCTGATAGATCGTGCATATTGAACATCACAATATCCTGGTCTTTAAAATGATTTAACCATTTGTCTATAGTAGCATTTCGGACGATTTCCATTTTATTCACTTCCGAAGGATCCACTAAAGGAGAACGAAAAGAAATGACAGGTCCACAATTCAGATTGCCGCTATACAGTTCATTTTCACGAAGACAGCCTATAGGAGGTAAGCCGACTGCATATTGTAAATAGCCAATCATATCTCCAACTCCTGTATGGTAGAGCCCGGAACAATATATTTTTCCTATTTTTGCATCGTTGATATATTTTTTCAGTTTTCTATACAAAAATTGTTTTATGGCAGGGTCTTTTAACATAGCCTTGTTAATGAGCGCAGCTTCTAAATACTTGCTTTCGGGTTCGAAATCCTTGGTATGGGTAATTCCTAAAAACTTGTAAGTGTAAAAGGGGATTCCTTTCATGATTTTTTCAAAAAGCTCTGTTGTATATCTGGCAAGGCTGATAATTTTTCCTTCATGCTCCTTATCGAGAATATCGTAATTGTTAAGACTCATGGTTTCAAAACAATTTACATAATGGGAATTCCACAGGTCCAAGCATTGCAAATACTGGAAATTCATGCGTGTGTATTTATTTAAATGCCTGATATGGTGGCTGTATTTACTGATACCCAGTTTAAAATGATATTTGGTAAGCGTGTCCATATAGGCAGTCCAGGCGCATTTTCCGTATTTTTCAAGAAACAGCTTGTGGGCTTTAAACATGGTAATATTCCAAATACAGTCTACGCTGTCTATGGGATGTTCATTGCCATAAATATCTGTAATGGACTTATAGCCCCATTCCTTTAAAATTTTCCGAAAGGGAACATATACGGAAAAGCCTTTTATAAAAGGAAGCCTAATCTGTACGCCGATTGCATTGTAATCCAAATGAAGTTGTTTGCTGACCCGATTTGTAAATTCATATTCATGACAGCCACATCCGTCAAAAGGAGAGAGTGTAATATCTTTATAGCCTTCCATAATTTTTTTTGCCATATATTTGACTTCTTTACCACTTTCTTTATCTATAAAAGATTCTTCTCTTTCAACCACATATTTAATAAGCTGATTTTGCAATTTTTTTTGATATTCCCCGATAATGACGATGTTTGGCAAATAGTCTTTTATTAAAATACATGAACTGAAAATCAAACATCTTTGGGTTTCATATTTGGAAATTACGCATTCATCTATGGGAATATCCATCATGGTAATTCTATAAAGCTCATCAAAAATGCTGTCACATATAAAAGCGGTAATCCCTTCCTTAGCTTGTGAAGCGGATTTCCCAAAACGGGAGTAATGAATCTTGTTATAATAGAAACCTTCATTTAAAATGTGTCTTAAAGCCTTTTCTTGTCGCGGATTCTTTTTAGCAGTAACAAGAATGACTTCACTAATATGAGATGAAGAGAATTTGCGAAGTCTTTCAATCTGGTCAAAAAGAAGGGAATTTTCTTGTGTGACAAAATAATTTTTTTCTATTTCAAGGTCTCGGCTGATTGTTATATTAAAATGCTGGTTGATTAATTCCTTTAGAGGCAGTTTAATCAATGTGTATTGTTTTGACATATAAATTTCTCCTTTTTTCAGAATTTGGGCTGTGATTTGCAGCTTCTATCCGTTGTCTTTCAAATAACGCATTTCCTTTGTCAAAACATTCGTAAATATATTCAAAGTCCTGTATATAACGGGAAAAGAAGCCGGATATTAATGCCTGTTTTATTATAAGGCAGATGTTCCTTTTAATGGTTTCTCTGGTTCCACTAATAAACTGTGTATCTATTCCCTGCGAAATAATAGCATGTTTATTTGGAATATCTCTTCGTTTCAACCACATGGAAAGGGCATATTTTTTTTCTTTTTTGTCATATCGGTAGATACATTCCACGGAATAATTTTTAAAACCGCAAGTTACGGGTAAATCAAATTCGATGGTATAGCCTCTATTTTGATATAATTGCATATTTATTCCTCCCGGTTTTGCCTTGAATATTCTGACGGCATTGCTCATCAAATCGCCTGTCGCTGATAATTCTTGATGCGATTAAGGAACCGTTTTGATTATTTTTTTCTCTACGTTTTGTTTCAAAATCTGTCGGATAGATAATTCCGCCAAAGCGTGTGTGGTCCGTTTTGCAATAAGGTGTTCTAATCATATCTGTTTTGCCTCCTTTGTATGATATTTGTTTAACAGGTACAATAGGTATTTCTCCTTTTTTTGCTTTTTCACTCCAATTAGAACCTATGTTCGAAAAAGTAATTGGCAAAAAAGAACATATGTTCTATATTTATTTTTATAAGATATGGCAGGTTAAAAATTTAGACAAAAAGTGAGAGATGATTTTATGGAAGAATTGTTAAATGAATATTATGAAGGCAATGCCAAAAAGCTTCGGGGAATGGTAGACCGGATTCTTATAGGATTTGGTGGGGTGTGTAATAAGGATTACCAGGATTTCTATTCTTTGGCAAATGAGGTTTTTACAAAGGTTTTGTTTCAATATGATAATAAGAGATCTTTTGACGGTTTTTTATATTCCTGCCTATGCAACAAAATTAAGTCGGAAATGACAGCGAGAAATAGACAAAAGAGAAAGGGTAGAAATAAAGAAAGTACGATTTCTGTTATTTCTATGGATGCACTTGATGATGAATGTGGTATTTCAGCCATTGGAGATTTTATTCCTTCTGATTTTTCAATAGAGGAAATTCTGTTAGAGCAGGCGGACGTCTTTCAAGATGAAAGGATAGAATCTTATCTTAGTCATTTATCAAAAATCCAGAGACAGATTCTTAAAATGAAAATGGATGATGAGTCTGTTTCTATCATAAAAGAAAAATTAGGGATTACGAATAAACAATATGACAAGCATATGCGGTCCATAAGGGCGTATGAGAATATTAGATATCTGTTTCAGGATAAGGAGTGTAAAACAGATTCTATAAAGGAGGAGATTAACATGATGGAAAATACTATGACTACAACATCAGAAAAAACTAAGAGTACAAGTTATGCCATTTCGGCTATCAGCAAAAAATTAATGAAACATCAACTGAGGGATAGTCATATTTTACAAAGAAGCAGTGGTCAATGGAATCACTATTACAAAAGTGAGTTGATTGCGGATATTTTACAGGGAAAAGCTTTGACCCAGATTATTATTTCGGAAGAAATCAAGGATGGAATTACCATGTACTGGTTGATTGATGGCAAACAACGTTGTACTAATATTGAACATTATTTAAAGGATGGATTTGCCATTTCAAAAAATGTCCAATGTTATAAAATCGAATATCAGACATTTAAAAGGGATAAAAATGGAAAGGAAATATTGAATCAAGATGGTTTTCCTGTTCCGGAGCAAAAAGTTTTTGATATCCGGAACAAAAAATTTTCCCAGCTGCCGGAAGAATTACAGGATCAGTTTCTGGAATATCAGATTCCTGTCATGCTTAATTTAAATTGCAGTAAAAGAGAAATTGCTTATGACATAGCGCGCTTTAATCGTTGCAGACCCATGACGGTTGCCCAAAACGGGTGGACTGGTTTAGATGAAAATTATGCCGAATTGATTGATAATATTTTGAAAATGGACTTTTTTCAGGCGGATTCCGATATCAGTGCGTACAGGGAAAGCAATCTTAAATCAGGTATGATGCGTAGGATGGTTGTGGAGAGTATTATGACAATCAACTATTTGGATAGCTATAACAAGGATTTTAGAAAAATGTGCGAGTATTTGTCAAAGGAAGCCAATGATAATGTTTTTGCAAATTTCTATTCTTTGATTGAAAGACTAGGCGGTATTTCTAATAAAGAGATTGCAGATATATTTAATGTAAAGGATTCTTTCCTGTGGTTTGCTTTGTTTGAAAGATTTACAAGGTTGGATCAAGAGGACAAGAGATTTGTGGATTTTGTCATTCGGTTTAAGGAAAAGCTGCATAGAAAGATGGTAAAGGGAATTAGTTTTGACCAGCTTAATGAGAAAAGTACGAAGGACAAAAATGTCGTAATCAAAAAGCTGGATTGTCTGGAAACTCTCATGAAATACTATTTTAAAATTGCTATATTTTCCATTCCATGCTAAAATTTCCAAAGATGGATGATTGAATTTTGTGCATACAGAAGTATGCTTTTGTGAAAGGCGGTATATGTTATGGATAAAAAATGTGAGAGCCAGTATGACGTGATTATTATTGGCGCAGGACCCGGCGGTATTTTTTGCGCTTATGAGCTTCTTGAACAGAAACCGGAATTAAAGGTTTTGATGATTGAAAAGGGGAGAAGCATTGAACAAAGAAATTGTCCTAAGCGGGTAACCAAGCAATGTGTAGGCTGTAAGCCCTGTTCCATTACCACAGGTTTTGCGGGCGCAGGCGCTTTTTCCGACGGCAAGCTGTCCCTTTCCCCTGACGTGGGAGGGAATCTGCCCCAAATTTTAGGATATGATAAGACCATAGAATTAATCGGGGAATCAGACCGTATTTATTTGAAATTTGGCGCAGATGCGAATGTATATGGTCTGGATAAAGAAAAGGAAATACGGGAAATCAGGAAAAAAGCCATTAATGCTAATTTAAAGCTGGTAGAATGTCCTATCAGGCATTTGGGAACGGAGGAAGGCTATAAGATTTATACAAAGCTTCAAAAGCATTTGGAGGAAAGGGGAGCAGTCTTACAGTTTCAGACCATGGTAGAGCAAATTCTGGTGGAGGATGGCAGGGCTGTAGGCGTTGTAACGGATAAAGGCGAAAGCTTTTATGCAGAGGAAATTGTTTCGGCAGTTGGCAGGGAAGGCGCTGACTGGTTTAAGGATAAATGCGGGGAAATCGGAATCGAAACGACGCCGGGTACTGTGGATGTAGGCGTCAGGGTGGAAGTGCGGGATGAGGTTATGCAGTTTTTGAATGAAAATCTCTATGAAGCAAAACTGATTTACCATACGCCTACCTTTGATGATAAGGTACGGACCTTTTGTACCAACCCTTCAGGCGAGGTTGCTACGGAATATTATGAAAACGGTCTTGCGGTGGTCAACGGTCATGCCTATAAGTCTAAGGACTACAAGACGAATAATACCAATTTTGCTATTTTGGTTTCCAAAAATTTTACCAAGCCCTTTAAGACGCCTATTGAATACGGCAAGCAGATTGCCCAGCTTTCCAATATGCTTTGCGGAGGAAAGGTTTTGGTTCAGACTTTCGGAGATTTTAAGAGAGGCAGGAGGACCACGGAGGAAAGACTTTGCAGGAACAATCTGATGCCAACCCTAAAGGATGCGGTGCCGGGGGATTTATCCCTTGTGTTTCCACACCGGATTATGGTGGATATTGAGGAGATGTTAGTTGCATTGGATAGGATTACGCCGGGAATTGCTGCAGATGAAACTCTTTTATACGGAGTTGAGGTTAAATTTTACAGTAACCGGGTTGTTGTAAACGAGGATTTTGAGACGAGCATTGCAGGATTACGTGCCATCGGGGACGGTGCGGGAGTAACCCGCGGTTTACAACAGGCATCGGCAAACGGCATTAGCGTTGCAAGGAGTATTTTAAAGACCTATGAGAAATAGAAAGAGAATGATACTGGTAGTGTTGACGGGTGTGCTTTTTCTGCTTTGCGCTTGTGGCAGGAGTGGGGAAGAAGCTGCGGGGGGTGATAAGAGTGATTCGGTTACCCAGATTGTCCTGACTACCGGCTTTGAAAAGGATGAAGTGTTCAGAATCGGAAGCAGCTCCTGTTATATGAATGAATTTATGGTTTACCTGACCAATATCCAGAACCGCTATGAGGCTGTATACGGCAGTCAGATATGGAGTGTTTCCAGCAACGGTATTTCCATGGAAAGCAGAATCAAGGATACGGTTGCTGCCAGAATTGCCCAGGTCAAGACCATGAACCTGTTGGCGGACCAGTACCAGGTTACCCTGACGGATGAAGAAGAAAAGCAGGTTTTACAGGCGGCGGCGGAATATTACCAGTCTTTGAATGCTGATGAAATACAGTCCATGAACGTAACGGAGGAATTGATAGGGCAGTTGTACCGGGAATATGCCATTGCCCATAAGGTGTATGAATATATCATCCGGGATATCAATCCGGAAATCAGCGATGATGAAGCCAGAAGCGTTACTGTGGATTGGATATTTTTAAGGTCGGCGGAAGAAAGCGCAGAAAAGGAGGAAATGGCAAAGGAGCTTAGGAGCAGGTTAGATGCGGGAGAGGATTTCTATGCGCTGGCGCTTTCCTACAGTGATGATAAAACCGTTACCCATTCTTTTGGAAAGGGCATAATGGACAGCATGGTGGAAGAGTGCGCTTTTAACCTTGCCGTAGATGAAACGGGAGAGGTCATTAAGGGCGAAGAGGGATATTATATTATCCATTGTATCAGTACTCTTGACCGTAAGGAAACGGACGCCAATAAGGAAAAAATTATTACCCGGAGAAAAAAGGAGGCATTTAACGAGGTTTATGGAACCTTTGCAGAGAGCCAAATCCGGCAGTTGAATGAAGGATTGTGGGAAAGTGTTTTGATGGTGCATGACGAACAGGTAACAACCAGCAGCTTTTTTGACATTTATGAGAAGTATTTCCCGGAATAGGTTCGATTTATAAAAATTTAAGAATTGGAAAAACCTTGAAAAATCAAGGATTCTCACAAATTACTAGCACTCTTTTGAAATGAGTGCTAGTTTTTGCTTGACGAATGGTTCCAAGGGTTGTAAACTTCATATTGTTGAGAGCTTTGATAAAGAAAGGAACGTGATTTTATGTCTAACAAACATGGAAGCTTATCCATTAACAGCGATAATATTTTTCCGGTTATTAAAAAGTGGTTGTATTCTGACCATGATATTTTTTACAGGGAGCTGGTTTCTAACGGTTGTGACGCCATTACCAAATTAAAGAAGCTGGATATGATGGGAGAATATTCCTTGCCAGAGGGATTTACTCCCAAGGTGGATATTCAGGTAAGTCCGGAAAATAAAACTATCAGTATTTCCGATAACGGTCTTGGCATGACAGCCGACGAGGTAGAGGAATATATTAATCAGATTGCGTTTTCCGGGGCGACGGATTTTATTGAAAAATATAAGGATAAGACAAATGAAGACCAGATTATCGGTCATTTCGGATTGGGCTTCTATTCCGCATTTATGGTGGCGGATGCAGTTCATATTGACACCCTCTCTTATAGGGACGGTGCGGCAGCGGTACATTGGGAGTGCGACGGCGGCACGGAATTTGACATGAAAGACGGCAAAAGGACAGAGGTAGGTACAACCATTACCCTGTTTGTTAATGAGGACTGCCTGAAATTCTGTAATGAATATGAAGCGAAGGAAGTGATTAAAAAGTATTGCTCCTTTATGCCCTATGAAATCTATGTAGGAAAACTGAATACGACAGAGACGGAAATTATCAAGGAAGAGGAAGTGCTTTCCACGGATGAGATTATTGAAAAAATTGAACCGGAGGTTAAAGCGGAGACAGATGGGGAAGGGAAAGAAGAGGAAAAGGACGGAGAAAAGAAAGAGCCGGAGAGAAAGGTTAAAATTAAAAAGCGTCCTGAATTAATGAACGATACCCATCCTCTTTGGACCAAGCATCCCAATGAATGTACAAGGGAGGAATATCTGGAGTTTTACCGCAAGGTATTCAGGGATTACAGGGAACCTTTGTTCTGGATTCATCTGAATATGGATTATCCCTTTAACTTAAAGGGTATTCTCTATTTCCCCAAGATTAATATTGAGTATGAATCTATTGAAGGAACCATTAAATTATATAATAACCAGGTGTTTATTGCAGATAACATCAAAGAGGTTATTCCTGAATTCCTTATGCTGTTAAAGGGTGTTATCGATTGCCCTGACCTGCCCTTGAATGTATCAAGGTCTGCGTTGCAGAATGACGGTTTTGTTAATAAAATTTCAGATTATATCAGCAAGAAGGTTGCGGATAAGCTGGCGGGCATGTGTAAAACCGAAAAGGAAGAATACGAGAAATATTGGGATGACATCAGCCCTTTCATTAAATTTGGATGTTTAAAGGATGATAAATTCTGCGAAAAGATGACCGACTATATTCTCTTTAAAAATTTAGACGGCAATTATATGACTTTACCGGAATGTCTGGAGGTAAAACCCATTGATACGGAAGATGGAGAGAATGGGGAAAATGCCGTTGACGAAAACGGGGAAAAGGTTGAAGCGGAGGTTGTAGATGAAAACGGCAATGTTGTAGACGGAGAAGCCGATGAGGCGGACGGGGAAGACGCCGGAGAGAAAAAAGAAAAGGTAATTTATTATATAACCGATGAAAAGCAGCAAAGCCAGTATATCAACATGTTTAAGCAGGCAAAAATGGATGCCGTCTATCTGACAGAAAACATCGACCAGCCCTTTGTTAACCAACTGGAGGCAAAAAATGAAGGCATTAAATTTTCCAGAATTGACGCTGATTTAACGGATACCTTTAAGTCTAAAACCTCTAAGAAGGCACAGGAGGAGTTTGACGCCAAGGCGGAGGAAATTGCCAAGATTATGAAAAAAGCTTTGAAAAAGGAGAAACTTTCTGTTAAAATTGAGAAATTAAAGAATAAGAAAATTTCTTCTGTCATTACCGTTTCCGAAGAAAGCCGCCGTATGCAGGATATGATGAAGATGTATGCCACAAGCGGAATGGATATGGGAATGTTTGGGAGCGAGGGAGAAACCCTTGTATTAAATGCCAATCATCCCCTGGTTACCTACGTAATGGAGCATGAGGACGGGGAAAATACTAAGATGATTTGCGAGCAGTTATATGATTTGGCGATGCTTCAGAATGCGCCTTTATCGCCGGAGGCAATGACTAAATTTATTGCCCGCAGTAATGATATTATGCTACTTTTGACGAAGTAAAAGATGGCTTCATAAATGATGGTCTAAAAGCCCTTGCCATTTTGGAAAACGCAGGTTATACATATGCGCTTCATGGCAAGGGCGCTTTTGTTTCAGATTGACGGGACATATTAAAGAATCGCCCAATATTGTGGAAATGGCGGGCAGAAAAATAAACGGGGAAAAGAATAGGATGAAATATATTTGGTTATTTGTAAAAACATTATTGCGCATGGTGCTGAAGCCGTTGTCTTTCGTGCCGGCAATTTTAGTTATGGCGATGATTTTCCACTTTTCAGCCCAGGGCGGAGGGGATTCCTCGGCGCTTAGCTATAAAGTAAGCAGGGGAATTGTCCGCATAGCGGATAAGGTGCTCGATAAAGAGTTTACAGAGGAACAGATAGAAGCATATGCCCATAAATACCATTACCATGTACGGAAGCTGGCTCATTTTACGGAATATTTCATTTTGGCAGTAACGGTAGCCTTTCCCCTTTATGTATATGGAATGCGGGGAATCTGGCTGGTGCTTTTTGCCGGGGCGTTTTGTGTGGGCTTTGCCTGTCTTGACGAATACCACCAGTCCTTTGTGGCAGGCAGAAGTCCGTCAAAAAGAGATGTGTTCATAGACAGCTGCGGCGTGTTTTTGGGAATTCTTCTTACCAGAATCGTGGGATTTGTCGGCAGAAAAACAATATTTGCGCCGTTGGCAAAAAAGCGGTAGAATTATTTTGACAGGATGGATTTCCTGACAGTTTTCTTTAATTCCTGTCTATTACTTTTTAAAAAAGTGTGGTAAAATGAAAATGGTTGACATGAATGTCACAAACGGATAAACAAATGGGAAGGTCGGGAAGGCAAATGCAGAAGGAAAAATTAAGCAGGGATGAATTTTTGATTATGTTTCGGGAGGATGTTATCAGGTTATCCCGTTATATTCCATGGTTTGAAAAAAAGAGCGGAGATGATGTTTCAAAATATTATAAAGATGGGGATAAAATGAAGCATACATTGTCCTTTCCCGTGTATGACAGTATTCTGCTATCCTTTTTGAATGATGCCAGCACTACAGTCTTTATGGAGCAGAATTATCATTATTTCTATACAAGAAACCATATTCAGGATTATGAAGATGAATTAAGACTGATTGAGACTGCGGATATTATGCACATGGAGGTTTTACAGTGTATTTTATCCCGTTACATATTTGGAGGTATGACCAAAGCCTATTTGTGGAAGGATGGCGTAGACCATAAGGTTTTTCTGGCTGTATTAAAGAAGGCAAGGCAGATTGTTGAGTTTTGGGATCAGCCGCTTATGATTGAAGATGAAATCTTTCCTGAAGACGGAGAAGGATTGGAAGAGTCCCTGGAGGGCGTATACGAAGAAGAATTGGAAGAACCTTTGGGAGGCGAATATGTAGAAGAAACGGAAGAGTCCGTGGAAAGCGAATATGTAGAAGAACCGGAAGCATCTGTTGAAGGCGTATGCGGAGAGGAAATAGGAGAATATGAAGAACCCGCAGAAACCAGGGATGAAGAAGAGATGGAAGAACCCGCAGAAGCAGAGAATGAGGAAGAGATAGAAGAGCTGGTAGAAGCAGAGAACGAAGAAGAAATAGAAGAATCTGTGGAAGCAGAGGATGAAGAGGAAATAGAAGAACCGGTAGAAACAGAGAATGAAGAAGAAATAGAAGAACCCGCAGAAGCAGAGTGCGAAGAAGAACCGGAAGAACCCGTAGAAGCGGAGATAAAAACCGAAGCAGAAGAAACGGAGTAAGAAACTATGGGAGAAAAGTCAGCCAGAAAAAGGGCGTTCATTTTGAAAAAGGCAAGAGAGGTTTTTGCTGACAGAGGATTTAAGGATGTGACCATGAAGGATATTGTGGAGGCGTGCCAAATCAGCAGGGGCGGTCTTTATTTGTATTTTGACAGTACAAAGGAAATTTTTCTGGAAGTTTTGAATATGAGAGACGCATCTGAAAGCGCAGAGGAAAATGTTTTTACAAAGGCTGTCAATGAAAACGCTGCCAGTTCAGATATTCTGGCGCTGTTTTTGCAGGAGCAGAAAAAGGAATTGTGCAATCAGGAAGAAAGCCTGACAATGGCGACCTATGAGTTTTTCTTTGCAAATAAATTTCCCAAGAATGAAAATCCTTTGAAGGCACAGTTTGATGCAGCGGTCCAGATTATTGAGAAACTGATTACGGATGGTGTGGAAACAGGGGAGTTCATCTGTGAAGACCCCAAAGGTGCGGCGCGTAATATTATGTACGTCCTGGAGGGATTGAGAATTATGTCCCAGACGGTAGGGATTACCGAAAAAAATGTGAACAGGGAAATCCTCTATTTAATGAAAGAACTTTTAAAAGAAGCTATTTAACCAGCTTTTGTAAAATCTTATATGCGGCTAGTATGGAATCGGCAGCTTCTTTTGGGAGCTGTTTTTTATCAAAGCATGCCTGTTCGGTTAAGGCAGTCAGTTCTAAGGCAGACATTTCTAAAGCCGGATGGCTGTCGGAGCCGAAAAGAAGCTTGTCCGTAAAGCCGCCGACGTCCTCGGGTAATTTCAGATTTTCCCGGGGATATTTTTTGCGGAGAATACGGCAGAATTTTGCGTATGCGTAGGCAATGCAAATATCATATTCGCCCCGCTTGTATGCCAGTCTGCGTTTGATGCAGGCAATCACATTGCGGATAAATCTTAAAAATGCAGGCATCAGAAGCGCCAGTGCCAAAAGAGCCAGAAACAGTATGATGACCGGAGAATTCTGGAATTGCAGAGAAGAAAACAGGTCATTAAAATTGGTATCGGTGTCGTTGTTATCTGATGTTGCCGTATTGGCGTCCAAAAGCCCGGAAAGGGCTGAGAGGAAATCGGAATAAGTGGTTTCTTCTGCATCCTGGGAAGGCGGTGTGGCGTCTACAGGAATCCAGCCGAAGCCGTCTACAAAAACCTCCACCCAGGCATGGGCGTCGCCGTCGTTGATTTCCACTTCTACCACGTTGCTGTTTCCTAAAATGTTTTCCCCAGAGAAGAAATCATCATAAGCGTATTCTGTGGAGGAAGCACGGTCGGAAATAGCTGCCTGGCTGATGATGTAGCCTTCTACATATCTGGCGGGAATGTCATAGGAACGGAATAAAAGGGTTGCGGCAGAAGCAAAGTGGGCGCAGTAGCCTTCTTTTTGGGTTCCGAGAAAATAGGTTACAAAATCTTCATCCCGGGGTGTTGTTCCGGGGGTCATGCTGTAATTATAATTGACAGTCAAAAACTGCCGGATTAAGAAAATCTGCTGGGATAAATCCGGGGATGAGCCGATTTCCGTATGGTATTTCATAAGCTCGGGAAGCACATCGTCAGGAATTTGTAAATAGTTTTCATAAACCTCCTCACTATAGGCATGAAAGCTGTCATTGGAAGAATCGCTGCGGTAGTGGCTGAAAGTGTCTGCATCTGCTTTGTCCAAATTCGTTTGGGCGGGGGAGTAGGGAATATATGCAACGGAAACAGAACGCTCCGGTATTAAGGAACCGTCCAGAATACTTTCCAGGGTAACGGCGGAATGGTCTACAGGCTTGGAGGTATAATAGGGCAGATATAAATGATTGGGCGCTGCGTCTACATTTTCTATCAGCATGGTGCCGGACATGGAAGGAACTTTTCCCTCCTCCATCATGGCGCTCAAAACGGAAGCTTCCGTAAATGCGTTTTCGGAAATGGAGATGTCGGGGGAAGAGCTGTGGCGGTAACTGTTTAAAGAGGCTTTGCCCGGCTCCTGCCAGGAGGAACCGGTATATTCCATGCCCACAAAGGCTTTTAGGTAAAGGGTTTCATAAGCATACGGAACAAAGGTGGCAATTAGGTCTGTCTGGTAATCAGGGCGGACGCTGCTGACACCGCCAAGGCGCCCGTTGCTGATACCGCCTGTAGCTTCATAGCGGTTAAAGAAACCGGCAAGTCCGTTCTGGACAAATATTTTTACATATTGATCCGCAGATTCCTTCAAAGACGACGTGTTAACCGCTTCCTGCTCGGAACGGGGGATGGAAGCGATAGCGAAGGCTGAGAAAAACAGGGATACAATCAGGGCGAAGGCACAAAGCTGCGCCATGTTTCTGGCATTGGATTTGTGAAATACAAATTTGACGGTTTTCCGCTTGTAGGTCCTGGTATATTTGGGCTTTTTTTCCGGATGGATAAACTGATAATGTCCGCTGTGCTTCAGGAAATAAATGGCAAAGTAGGAAAAGAATAAAAGTCCCAGGGATAAAAAGGAAGGATACCTGCCAATATAAATGCCAAGCTGCAAGGGCCAGAAAGTCAGATTGAAAACAGTACAGAAATACATATCGTTAAAAATGCCCACATTAACCAGAATGGCGAGAAAAATCCCGATAAATGTGATAGCGGCGGTTATGGTCAGATAACGGTCCGTAATGACCTCGGTGGATTCCCGCGTAAACAGCATTAAAAAATGGGCGCTGTAATTTTCGTTGACAATATTCAGCAAAGCCTGAAAACCGCTGTTGACGAACATGCGGTAACGGATGAGTGTGGTAGAAAATATTATGAAAAGAACGGGATATCCGATATTAAAAATCCATTTTTTGATATGCATCAGGGATAACAGCATGGAAAAAATGAAAATAACAGCCAATACAAACAGATAGTTGTAGGCAATATCAAATTCGGACAAAACGCCGCTGACACAGCCGAAGGAAGAGGTAAAAATCAACAGTCCTTTCATAAGACAGTGGAAAAAAGCGTCCTTAGAATCGTGGACGGTATTTTCCCCTGCTTCAAAACCGCAGAAGGGGGCTGGTCTTTCGGACTGTGGAGTTTTCTTTCTGAAACTAAAATTCAGCAGGGACATCGGCGACTCCTTTGTGGGTTACATGTAATAAAGTACCTTTTTTCATGCCTGTTTTTTCATAGATATCCAGGGCGAGATTTTCTGTATCATAGGATGGTTCATAAAAGCACTCTGAAAAGGCGTTTTCCAAGTCCTCCCGACAGCGGATGGTTGACATAACAAAGTCTTCTCTGGCGGTGGAGTAGGATGCAAAGGTAAAGATTTCTCCTTCCTGTATCAGCTCCAGAGACAAGGACCATGCCTCGTCCAAGGCGTTATCAAGAGCGTTTCGTAATAGAGCGTTTTCGCCGCAGCTTTCTTCAGAGGGCTGAAACAACTCTAATAAAAGAAAAAATTCATTGGTAGAGGTAGATTCATTTTCCTTTACCATTAGCTTGTCAATTTTACTGGAAAGCTTCCAATGAATTTTTTGCAGTCTGTCCCCGGGAAGATACTCTCTGATATCCGTTACGTTGGAGGAGATGTTTCCTGATTTGGCGGATTCTTCAAATTCATCAAAGCCTTCGCTGTAAAGGGCGTCGTGACGCTCTTCCTTAGGCTTCATATGGGGGAAAACACGAATCTGCGCCGATAAATCCAGCTTTCTGTCAAAGCGGAACAGGTGCAGATAATCGAAGCCTTGTAAAAGGCTGATGGAAGCCTCGTAAAGACCGCATTTTGTCAGAGTTATGGGAAATATTAATTCGTTGCTGTGTAAAGCGCGCAAAGAGAGGATGTGAACGGATTGCTCTTTTCCGTCATAAAATCCTGACCGGATGGAAAAGGAAACCATGGCGGAAGCAAAGGGTATTCTGGTAGGATTTTTCAACTGTAGAAAAAGATTGGCCTTTTCCCCCTTTACGGTTGTTATGGGTCTGAAATATAAGGCTGGTTCTAAACGGTTGAGACAGTATCCGGACAAAAAATAAGAAAAAAAGGGCAGACAGATTTCCAGTGCGGTAAGAAGGAGAAAGAAGCTCTGCCGGTAAAACAGCGTCCAGAATACGGTAACCGCAAACAGTGTGATATAAGATAAATAGGAAACAAAAAATGTCGCTTTTTTCAATGAAATACTCCTTTGGAAAGCATGTCCTTAAGAAAGCTTAGGGAGGGGAACGGATTCCAGAATCTGTTCCACAATATCCGCCGCGTCAAAGCCGGAAGCCTTCGCCTTGGTGGAAAGTATCATTCTATGGTTGCAGACAGAGTACAAAATTTTGTGGATATCTCCGGGAGTAACAAAATCCCTGTCCTCAAAGCAGGCGCGGGCTTTTGCCATTTTGAGAATAGCAAGGGAGCCTCTGGGCGAAATGCCCTGTGCAAGCATGTCCGTTTGTCTGGTGGCTTCCGTTATGGAAACAATATAATCGCAGATGGCGTCGTTAGCAAAAACTTCGGAAGCCTTTTGCTGTAAGAGGCGCAAATCAGCAACGGACAAAATGGGATTTACTGAATCAATCTGTTCCATGGAATGACCTTTTAGGATTTCCGTGGCGGACTGATGGTCGGGATAGCCAAGGCTGAGCCTGACAAAGAAACGGTCCAGCTGGGAATCGGGAAGCTTCTGGGTCCCCGAAGCGCCTATGGGATTCTGGGTGGCGATAACAAAAAAAGGGGGTTCTAAGTCATAGGTCGTACCGTCTACGCTTACCCTCCTTTCTTCCATAACCTCCAAAAGCGCCGACTGGGTCTTGGGGGAGGTACGGTTGATTTCATCCGCCAGGAAAAGGTTGGTAAAAATGGCGCCTTTTCTGAAGGTAAAATCGCCGGATTTATTATCGTACATGGAAAATCCCAGAATATCACTGGGGAGAACGTCGGGAGTAAACTGCATTCTTTTATAGGACATGCCTAAGGAACGGCTGAGCGCCACGGCAAGGGTGGTTTTGCCCACGCCGGGAATATCCTCCAAAAGAATATGTCCTCCTGCAAGGAGCGTACACAATACGGTATCAAGGATATCGTCCTTCCCGCGGATTACTTTTTTGATTTCTTCTTTGACAGCAGATAATGATTGGTTCATGGTTTCCTCCGAAATGTTTGGTGCAGCCTTGGGGCGTAAGCTTAAAAGCATTGCATCATTTTATGGAATCATATTATGAAATAAACATAGAATACCTATATAAATGTCTATAACATTCATCTATTTATCAAAGTATAGATATAGAATAAGCATAGGATACTTACATACTATTTTATACGGATTATATGGCAAAAGCAATTACTATTTTCTAAAATAATTATGAATTTGGGACTTTCTGGTTATTGAACCATTTTCCTTCCTGTGCTATAATAATACGACTATGCGAAAGGACAACCAGGTGACTAAATGAAGGCATTTTTAATTTTAGAAGACGGCACCGTGTTTGAAGGGACCCACATCGGTGCGGACAGGGAAATCGTCAGTGAAATCGTTTTTAACACATCCATGGCAGGTTATTTGGAGGTGCTGACTGATCCTTCTTATGCAGGACAGGCAGTCTGCATGACCTACCCCCTGATTGGCAATTATGGTATATGCAGGGAGGACATGGAATCAAGGAAAATCTGGCCGGATGCCTTTATTGTCAGGGAGTTATCCAGAATCCCCAGCAACTTTCGGTGTGATGCGTCCATACAGGAGGTTTTGCTGGAATATGACATTCCGGGAATCGCCGGTATTGATACCAGAGCGCTGACCAAGGTTTTAAGGGAAAAGGGAACCATGAACGGCTGCATTACCACCAATGCAGATTATGTCATGGAAGAGGTACAGAAGCGTTTAAAGGAATATGACATGGGCAATGTGGTTGACATTGTGACCTGTAAGGAAAAATATACGTTGGAGGGGACTAAGGAGCTTTCCGAAAACGGACCTCTTTCCGGCTCCGCTAAGTATACGGGAGAGAAGGAAAAGAGACCTTCCCTGGTAAAGGAATTAAAAGGAAAGGGCAAAAAGGTTGCCCTTCTGGATTTGGGCGCCAAGGACAATATCGCCAAATCCCTTGCGGCAAGAGGCTGCGATGTGACAGTTTACCCGGCGGGGACGGCGGCGGAGGAAATCCTTTCAGATAAGCCCGACGGCATTATGCTCAGTAACGGACCGGGGGACCCCAAGGTATGCACTGAGGTTATTGCCAATGTAAAGAAGCTTTATGATTCGGATACGCCTATTTTTGCAATCTGCTTAGGACACCAGCTTATGGCGCTTGCCACAGGCGCGGATACCTTTAAGATGAAATACGGGCACAGGGGCGGCAATCATCCCGTGAAGGACCTTGCTACGGGAAGGGTCTATATATCCTCCCAGAACCACGGCTATGTGGTGGATATGGATAAGCTGGATGAAAAGGTTGCCACGCCTGCCTTTGTCAATGTTAATGACGGGACCTGTGAAGGTCTTGCCTATACGGGCAAAAATATTTTCACTGTGCAGTTCCATCCTGAAGCATGTCCGGGACCCCAGGATTCCGGATACCTGTTTGACAGATTTATACAGATGATGGAGGTGGAAAGAAATGCCTAAGAATCCTAACGTAAAAAAAGTGCTGGTAATCGGTTCCGGTCCTATCGTAATCGGACAGGCGGCGGAGTTTGACTACGCAGGCACCCAGGCATGCCGTTCCTTAAAGGAAGAGGGCGTGGAGGTTGTGCTCATTAACTCCAACCCGGCAACCATTATGACGGATAAAAATATTGCGGACAGGGTTTATATCGAGCCTCTGACCGTAAAGGTATTAGAGCAGTTAATTGAAAAAGAAAAGCCCGACAGCATCCTGCCTACTTTAGGAGGGCAGGCAGGTCTGAATCTGGGAATGGAATTAGAGGAAAGCGGCTTTTTAAAAGCCCATAATGTGACCCTTTTGGGAACTACTGCGGCGACTATCAAAAAGGCTGAGGACCGGCAGGAATTTAAGGACACCATGGAAAAAATCGGCGAGCCCTGTGCGGCATCCTTAGTGGTGGAAAATGTGGAAGACGGCGTTGCCTTTACCAATACCATCGGCTATCCCGTGGTACTGCGCCCCGCCTATACCCTTGGCGGCTCCGGCGGCGGCATTGCCCACAACCAGGCGGAGCTGGAGGAAATCCTGGAAAACGGTCTGCGTTTATCCCGTGTGGGACAGGTGTTGGTAGAGCGCTGCATTGCAGGCTGGAAGGAAATCGAATACGAAGTGATGCGGGATAGTGCGGGCAACTGCATTACTGTATGTAATATGGAAAATATCGACCCGGTAGGCGTCCACACCGGCGACAGCATCGTAGTGGCTCCTTCCCAGACCTTAGGCGATAAGGAATACCAGATGCTTCGTACCGCAGCCCTCAATATCATTGATGAGCTGAAGATTACGGGAGGCTGTAACGTACAGTTCGCCCTGCACCCTGTCAGCTTTGAATACTGTGTTATCGAGGTAAACCCCCGTGTAAGCCGTTCATCGGCGTTAGCTTCCAAGGCGACGGGCTATCCCATTGCCAAGGTGGCGGCAAAGATTGCCTTAGGCTACACCTTAGACGAGATTAAAAATGCCATTACAGGGAAAACCTATGCCAGCTTTGAGCCTGCGCTGGACTACTGCGTGGTAAAGCTGCCAAGGCTTCCTTTTGATAAATTCATTACGGCAAAGAGGACCCTGACCACCCAGATGAAGGCGACGGGCGAGGTCATGAGCATCTGCAACAGCTTTGAGGGAGCCTTAATGAAGGCGTTGCGTTCTTTAGAGCAGCATGTGGATTCTTTATTAAGCTATGATTTTTCTAACCTTTCGGAGGAAGAGCTGTCAGAGCGTTTAAAGATTGTGGACGACCAGAGAATCTTTGTCATTGCGGAAGCGATCAGAAAAGGCATTGACTATGACGTAATCCATGAGATTACCCAGGTGGATATCTGGTTCATCGATAAAATTGCCATTCTGGTGGAAATGGAGCAGAAGCTTTCCGGGGAGCCCCTTACGGTTGAACTGTTAAGAGAAGCCAAGAGAATTGAATTTCCCGACAATGTTATCGGTCAGCTTACAGGAAAGGCCGAAGAGGAAATCAAAAAGATGCGTTATGATAACGGCATTATTGCGGGCTTCAAAATGGTAGACACCTGTGCGGCGGAGTTTGCGGCGGCAACCCCTTATTACTATTCCGTATTCGGAAGCGAGAACGAGGCGGAGGAGACCCACCCGGAGAAAAAGGTGCTGGTATTAGGCTCCGGACCTATCCGTATCGGGCAGGGTGTGGAATTTGATTACTGTTCCGTCCATGCGACCTGGGCATTTGCCAATGCGGGCTATGAGACCATTATTGTCAACAACAATCCGGAGACGGTCAGCACGGACTTTGATATAGCGGATAAGCTTTATTTTGAACCCTTGACCCCTGAAGACGTGGAAAACATTGTACGCCTTGAGAAGCCTGACGGGGCTGTGGTGCAGTTTGGCGGGCAGACCGCCATCAAGCTGACGGAGAGCCTGATGAAAATGGGCGTGCCCATTCTCGGCACAAGGGCGGAGGATGTAGACGCCGCAGAGGACAGAGAGCTTTTTGATAAGATTTTAGAGGAAACGGAGATTCCCAGGGCAGCAGGCGGAACCGTCTATACGGCGGAGGAAGCAAAAGAGGTTGCAGGAAGGCTGGGTTATCCGGTGCTGGTGCGCCCCTCCTATGTACTTGGGGGACAGGGTATGCAGATTGCCTTAAACGATGAGGAAATTGAAGAATTTATGGCGGTTATCAACCAGTATGCCCAGGAGCACCCTATCTTAGTGGACAAATACCTTATGGGAAAAGAGCTGGAGGTAGATGCGGTATGCGACGGCACGGATATTCTCATTCCGGGCATTATGGAGCATATTGAGAGGACCGGCGTCCATTCCGGCGACAGTATTTCCGTTTATCCGGCGCCCACCATCAGCGAAAAGGTCCGCAACACCATAGCGGAGTATTCCAGAAGGCTGGCGAAAGCCCTTCATGTGGTTGGTTTGATTAATATCCAGTTTATTGCGGTGGATGACGAGGTTTATGTCATTGAGGTAAATCCCCGTTCCTCCAGGACCGTTCCTTATATCAGCAAGGTAACAGGCATTCCCATTGTGGATTTGGCGACTGAGGTTATCATCGGCAAGAAAATCCGGGATTTGGGCTACGAGCCGGGACTTCAGCCGGATGCAGACTATTTTGCCATTAAGATGCCCGTATTCTCCTTTGAAAAAATCCGGGGAGCGGAAATCAGCTTAGGACCGGAAATGAAGTCCACGGGAGAGTGTCTGGGAATCGCAAAGACCTTTGACGAGGCGCTGTACAAGGCGTTCTTGGGCGCAGGCATTGATTTGCCCAGGCATAAGCAGATTATCATTACCGTTAAGGATGCCGATAAAGGGGAAGCCATCGACATCGGGCGTCGTTTTGAAAAGCTGGGGTATACCATTTACGCTACCCGTTCTACGGCAAACGCCTTAAAGGAATCCGGCGTGGCGGCGAGAAAGGTCAATAAAATCCAGCAGGAGTCCCCTACGGTTATGGATCTTTTGCTGGGACATAAAATTGATTTGGTTATCGATACGCCTACCCAGGGAAGGGACAAATCCAGGGACGGTTTCTTAATAAGGAGGACCGCCATTGAGACAGGGGTCAACTGCCTGACAAGCTTAGATACGGCAAGCGCGCTTTTGACCAGTCTGGAAAACGGTAAAAAAGAGAAGTTAAATCTTGTGGATATTGCTACCATTTAAGGGGAAAATGGAGTAATATAGACTTAGGTATACAGATGGGGAAAATGAAAATCAGCGGGGGTTGGTTATATGCTGAAACGAAAAGAGAAAAATTTAATAAGACCCATAGTCATGATAAGTGTGCTGGCGTTTATTGTATGCTTTGTGGTGTGTGTGTTTCATATTTATGATATCAGGCACAGTCTGGAAGAGGAAATCAATAAGCAGCTAGAGGTTCAGCTGGATATTGCAGGAGAGATTCTTGCGGATGACATTGCAGGTACGGAAAACATTGTGGAAGCGGTAGCGGCAGAACTGGGCGAAAGCGGAAGAGGCTCCCTGACGGAAAATCGGATTTACGGGATTTTGAACAAATATAAGGCTATTGATGATTTCCAAACCATTGCCTATATTAAAGAGGATCATACTATCTATTTTGACAGTCAATGGAACCGGGATGCTTCGGATATGATTGAGGAGCCTTTGTATGGGATTGAAGAGAATCGGATTTTTTTGACGAATGGCTTTTGGAAAAACGGTCATGACTACCTATTGTTGTTCCTTGTTCCGGTTATGAAAGAGGAAACGCGGAACGGATTTGTCATAGGCTTGAAGGAATGCAGCAGTATATTGGATGGGGAGGCATTTTCCTATTTGAAAAAGTCCGGCGATCTTATTTTGACAGATCAAAACGGCATGATTCTGGATTGCTATTTTGTTAACCTGCAGGATCAGTATGAAAAATATGATACCATATATGATTATATGGGGGGATTCTGGGAAATCGATGAGGATAGCATTTCAGAGCTTAAGGAAATGATTGCGGATGGCGGCAGGTCCAGTGGAACGGTCCAGTGTAATAATAAGGACAGGGGCAGGTACTTTTATTCCTTTTCTTCGCCGGGAGTATTCCCGGAGCTGCGGATTGTTTCCATGTATACGGAAAATGTCTATACGGGAGTGGAAAATACCATTATTATCGGAAGCGTTGCAGCCTGCATGATTATGATGCTTTCCATGGTTATTTTTGCAATTATTGTGGTCAGACATAATTCCTCCGCCAGTCAGCTGATTACCCAGCTTGCCTTTGAGGATGAAATTACAGGGGGTAAGAATCTGAATTATTTTAAGGAATATACTGCGGATATGCTGGATAAATATCCGGGAATCCCTTTTATGATTCATCGGTTTGACATTTCCAATTTCAGGTATATTAATGAAGCTTATGGTCATGTAAGAGCGGACCAGCTTTTGAAGATTGTCATTGAAGAAGCCAAGGGAATATTTTACAGCAAGGAGCTTTGTGTCCGTATGGACGCCGACCAGTTTGCGCTGCTTGCCAGAAATACCCAGGATTTGGAGGAGAGATTCTTTAATTTCACGGATAAGATTAATACCCGGGCTTTGGATATCGGTATCAGATATCCCATTAAGCTGAAACGCGGCGTTTACCAGATAAAGAATAAGGAGCGGGATATTTCCCTGATGATAGATAAGGCGAATATGGCAAGAAAGACCCTAATCGGGGAGGAAAAGGAGAGCGTTGCCGTATATTCCGACCTTTTGGCAAACGATATGCGCAAGGCGGACCGCATTGAATCGGAAATGGAGACGGCACTCTTTAACAGGGAATTTAAGATGTATATCCAGCCCAAGTGGGATATCCTCGAGGACAAGCTATATGGAGGGGAAGCACTGGTGCGGTGGATGAAGGAGGATGGAAATATGATTTATCCTTCTGATTTCGTCCCTGTATTTGAGAAAAACGGATTTATAGAGCAGTTGGATTGGTTTATGCTGGAATCGGCATGTAAAATGATCAGGAAGCAGATAGACGAAGGCAAACCTGCCTATCCGATTTCCGTTAACCAGTCCAGAATGCTTTTAAACGATCCTATGTATATCAACAGGATTACGGAAATGTTAAGCCGTTACCGGATTCCTAAAGGATACATTGAGCTTGAAATTACGGAAACTGTATTTTTTACGGAACGGGAAAAAATGATTTCCATTTTAAAGGAACTGAAGGAAGTGGAGGTTCAGCTTTCCATGGACGACTTTGGTTCAGGCTATTCTTCTTTAAATATGTTAAAGGATTTCCCTTTTGATGTATTGAAGATTGATAAGGAGTTTTTCAGCGAATCCATTACCTCGGAGGCTTCCAAGTGGATTTTGCGTATGATTATTGAAATGGCGGAAGGTCTGGGCATCCGGGTTATCTGCGAAGGCGTGGAAACAAAGGAGCAGGTTGAAATGCTGCGCAAGCTGGGTTGCCGTTATGTACAGGGCTATTATTATTCCAAACCGATTCCGGCAGAAAACTATGTGGAATCATTTTGCGGGGAGATTGCATAAATTATGAAACAGAACTACCAGCGGCAGCTGGAGCAGATTTTGAATGTGCCGGAGAACATGGGAAAACGTCTTTTCCTGCATTGTTGTTGCGCTCCCTGCAGCAGTTATGTGCTGGAATATTTGAGCCAATATTTTGCGATTACGGTATTTTATTACAATCCTAATATTACAGAGACAGAGGAGTACAGGAAGCGTGCGGCGGAGCAGAAGCGTCTGGCAGATGCTTTTAATGCGTCGGGAAGCTGCCGTTATCCCATTATTTTTAAAGAAGGCAGGTATGAGCCGGAGTTGTTTTTAGAGGCGGTTAAAGGGCACGAAGCCGATCCGGAAGGCGGAGAGCGGTGCAGTATCTGCTTTGGCATCCGTTTAAAGGAAGCGGCGCTTATGGCGGCAGAGGGCGGCTATGATTATTTTACCACGACCCTTACTATCAGTCCCTTAAAGGACGCCGGACGGTTAAATGAGATTGGCGAGGCGGCGGGCAGAGCGGCGGGCGTGGCGTTTCTTCCTTCCGATTTTAAAAAGAAAAACGGATATAAGCGTTCCATAGAGCTTTCGAAGGAATTTGATTTGTACAGACAAAATTACTGCGGCTGTATTTTCAGCCAAAATGAGGTGTAACATGAAAAAATTGCTGGATTTGATTTCCGGGGAAATGATGCAGGCATTTGAGGCTGCGGGCTATGACAGGGAATTGGGAAGAGTAACCCTGTCCAACAGACCGGATCTTTGTGAATATCAGTGCAACGGCGCTATGGCAGGGGCGAAAACCTATCATAAAGCACCTGTTATGATTGCAAAGGATGTGGCGGAAAAATGTGAAGGAAGCGAAGTTTTTTCCAGTGTGGAAGCAGTAAATCCCGGATTTTTAAATATAAAATTAAAGGGAGAATTTTTGGCGGATTATTTAAGAGACATGGAAAAGGAAGATAAATTTGGTCTTCCCAATCCGGAAAAGCCTTTAAAAATTGTGATTGACTATGGCGGACCTAATGTGGCAAAGCCCCTTCATGTGGGGCATCTGCGCTCAGCGGTTATCGGGGAAAGCATTAAAAGAATCGCCCGTTATAACGGTCATGAGGTAATTGGGGATATTCACCTGGGGGACTGGGGGCTTCAGATGGGGCTGATTATTACCGAATTACAGGAAAGAAAACCGGAGCTTCCCTATTTCGATGAGGATTTTGAAGGAGAATATCCTAAGGAAGCGCCTTTTACCATTTCTGAGTTGGAGGAAATTTATCCGACGGCAAGCGTTAAGTCCAAGGAGGATGAAGCTTATAAAGAAAAGGCAATGGATGCTACCTATAAGCTTCAAAACGGAGTCAGGGGATATCGGGCATTATGGAAGCATATTATTGCGGTTTCCGTGGCGGATCTGAAGAAAAATTATGAGAAATTAAACGTGGAATTTGATCTTTGGAAGGGAGAATCTGATGTTCACGATTTGATTCCCGATATGGTAGAATATATGAAAAAGGAAGGCTATGCCCATGAATCAGAGGGCGCGTTGGTTGTGGATGTGAAGGAGGAAAGCGACACCAAGGAAATTCCTCCCTGCATGATTTTGAAAAGCGACGGCGCTTCTCTTTATAATACTACAGACCTTGCAACCATTAGGGAAAGAATGGAAAAAATAGAACCCGACCAAATCGTTTATGTAGTGGATAAGCGGCAGGAGTTGTACTTTACCCAGGTTTTCCGGTGTGCAAGAAAGACCAAGCTGGTAAAACCTGACACTTTACTTACTTTCGTAGGATTTGGTACTATGAATGGGAGGGACGGCAAGCCTTTTAAGACCCGTCAGGGCGGCGTTATGCGTCTGGAAAGTCTGTTAAACGATATCAATGAACAGATGTATGCCAAGATGCTAAAAAACCATGAGATACCGGAGGAAGCAAGTAAGGAGGCTAAGGACATTGCCGCAATGGTCGCCCTCGCCGCAGTAAAGTACGGCGATTTGAGCAACCAGGCAGGCAAGGACTATATTTTTGATGTAGAGCGTTTTACTTCCTTTGAAGGAGATACAGGTCCTTATATTCTTTATACCATTGTCCGTATGAAATCTATTTTAAATAAGTATGCGGCGCTTGGGAAGGAAGATGGGGACGCTGGTATCAGACCGCCGGAGAAGGAAGCGGAAAAAGAGCTGATGTTATCCCTTTCAGGTTTTATTTCCACGATGCAGGCAGCATGGGAAGAGATGGCGCCTCATAAGGTATGCGCCTATATTTATGATCTTGCCAATGCTTTTAATCATTTTTATCATGAGACCAAAATTTTGCAGGAAGAGAATGAGGAAAAGCAGGCGGGATATATAGCGTTATTGAAACTGACAAAGGAAATCCTGGAAACATGTATTGATGTTTTAGGATTTGCAGCACCGGAGCGGATGTGATAGTGTATGGAATTTATTAGGGTAAACGATCATATGATTAAGTGTCTGATCAGTGAAGAGGACATGAATCAGTATGACATATCAATCGAAGATTTCTTTTCAAGGTCAGAGAATGCTATGGAATTTCTTCATGAAATTGTAAGGCAGGCGGAGCTGACAGTGGACTATAAGCCGGAAGGACCTCTGACTTCCCTTCAGATTGCGCCGATTCCCGACCAGGGGATTGCAATCTTTCTGACGGAAAAGCCTCAGATTGATTTAAAGACTATTCTGCAAAGCTTGAAGAAGGGGGCGGGGATTGAAATTCCCGACGATATCATGAATAAGGTGGAGCAGAGTACGCCGGGAGAACAGGCGGCATTCTTTAGCAAATTTATGGAGAATGTACATAAGGAAGTGGAGAAGAATATGGCGCAGGGCAATTTTGTTGAGCCAAAGGAAGAAGGCACCAAAGAGCTTTATAAGGGAAGGAATTTCCTTGACGCCCTGCATACGCCCAGTAATCTGGAAAGAAAGATTTTTGCTTTTGACAGTATAGCGGACGTACTGCGTTATGCAGAGGTGGTGGAAATGCCCGGAGATGTGTACAGCAGCCTTTATAAGGACGGGGACCATGGGACCTATTATATGGTAATAGAAAGGCATCAGGTATCCGTAGAAACCTTGGCGGGTGTTTATCTGACAGCATATGAATATGGACATTTTGTTTCCGAAAAGGAAGAGCATATTCATTTTATCAGGGAGCATTGTGAATGTATGATTAAAACAAACGCAATCCAGAAAATAAAATCAGGAATGCAGTAAGGAAGTGTGTTTTGTGCATAATGAACTGACTCAAAAAGACATTGATAAAATGAAGGAAGAAATTGAGTACCGCAAGGTAACGGTCCGAAAGGAGCTTTTGGAGCATGTGAAGGAAGCCCGAGCTCACGGGGATTTAAGTGAAAACTTTGAGTATCATGCCGCCAAAAGGGAAAAAAATAAAAATGAGAGCCGTATACGCTTTTTGGAGAGAATGATAAAAACGGCGGTGGTGGTTTCCGACGAATCCGCAGAGGATGAGGTGGGAATCAATAATACGGTAACGGTGGAATTTCCCGACGATCATTCGGAGGAGGTTTACCGCATTGTAACGACAGTAAGGGGAAATTCCTTAAAGGGCTTAATCAGCAACGAATCTCCCATGGGAAGGGCGTTGTTAGGGCATAAAGCGGGAGAACGGGTTAGGGTGGCAGTCAATGATAAGGTCAGCTACGATGTAATCATTAAGAGTATTGAAAATACGGAAGATGACGATTTGGAATTGAATAAGTTTTAGTAAGACAGGGCAGATTTTAGAATCTGTCCTTTTATTACCATAAAGCCCAAAATACTGCCGCAAATATGTCTGCCCGATATGTCTGTGCTGCTCGTTGCCCTAAATTCGCTGCTTGTGAAAAGAGAAAATATTGACAAAAAGGCGTAAGAAATCAGACAATTTCGTTGATAAAGCCTTTATGGGTGGAAAAGTAGTTTACATAATCCGTAATTGGTGCGATTTTGGAAGCAGATGAGTGAGCGGAATAAAGGGCAGGAACGGCTGTGGAGTCGGAAAAAAGATTTTTTGCCATGATAATCGGCTTGTTTTCAGGAAGAGATGTGGGAAAAAGAGTTGACAGAAAATCTGTAGAAGCGGCGGAGAGTACATTGTTTTGAAAGTTTACATAATTCAGAGAATTTATGTGGGAACGGAGCTTTTCGGAAAAAAGCAGCTCCTGAATAAATGGATGGTTATCTTCTTTTGCATATAGGAAGCAGCCTTCCAGACGGTTGTGGAGGGAAAAGATGTAGATGCATCCATTTTGGGCGTATAGCTCTAAAAGGAGCGTGCGGTAGTAGGAGGGCGTCCGGGTCAGGAAATAATCATACTGTGAGGATAAGGTTTTTTGGGCAAAATCCGAAAGGACGGACAGCGTTTGCAAAGAAGCTTCCTTTTCAAGACATTGTATTTGAATACCGGCAGCAGGGAACGAATTTATGTAAACCTCTTTTTGGGAAAGAAGCTCTGGAATACTATATTGGGGACGGGAATAAATATAAGAGAAGCCAAATGGCTCATAAACAGCAGAATTTGCAGGCATCAAAAAAACAAAGGGACACAGAAGCGCAGCGGCGTATTCAAAGGATTTGTTCAATAAGGTCGACATAAGTCCTTTGCGGCGATGGGACTCCTTTGTGGCGACTCCCACAATATAGAAGGTAGGAACCCTGTTTTTTTGAATGGTCATTTCATAAGGCGTAAGATGCACCATGGAAACAATCTGCCCCGTAGGAATATGACGGAAGATAAAGGCAGTATTAAAAGGTGCCTTATTGGCAAAGTAATAATCTGTAAACGCCCGGCTGTCTTCAAAAAAGACTTCTTCCCAGAGGGGGCGGGTGTCAAGAACGCTTTTGCCCTGGAGACATTCTATCCGGTAAATTCCCGAGATGTTATTTGTTGTGATAGCTGTAGATAATCCCATAGTATAGCCTGCCTTTTATGGATTTTGCCTGGGACAGCCTTGACAGGCGCCACATTGCCCGGAAGCCGAAGTGCCTTGTGTTATGTCAACCTGCATATCCATCAGACTGGAGGGTGTGGCTAACATACAGACCGCCTGGGAGGAAATGCCTTCCCCCTGTCCGGTAAAGCCCAATCCTTCCTCTGTAGTTGCCTTTACATTGACCTGCTCTGTTTCAATACCCAGGGCGTTTGCAATATTTTTCCGCATATCGTCAATGTAAGGGCGCATTTTGGGCGCCTGTGCAATAATGGTGGCGTCAATATTTTCAATCAGAAAGCAACGTTCTTCTAAAAGCGCGCCTACCTTTTGCAACAGCTTTATGCTGGAAATTCCTTTATACTGCGGGTCCGTATCGGGAAAGTGCTTACCGATATCTCCTAATGCAGCGGCGCCTAAAAGGGCGTCCATAACAGCGTGAAGAAGCACATCCGCATCCGAGTGCCCTAACAGCCCCTTTTCATAGGGGATGGTTACGCCTCCTATGATTAGATCCCTGTTTTCTACTAATTTATGAACATCATAACCCATTCCGATTCGCATAGTATGAAATCCTCGTCTTTGTGTAATGCTTTGGTGTTACTAACTGTTATTTAGTATACCTTAATTAGGAAATCTGTAACAGGATTTTTTGAAAGATTTCCTAAAATTAAGGAAAAATTTTAAAGCCCGGCAAAATACTTTAACACTGTAAATTGAGAAAGGATTGTCGATGGAAGAATTTGAAAGCGTATATATGACATGATATACTTAATTATAAAATGCTTGAAAAAAGAATAGGAAGTTTAAAAATCTTTTTCGTGTGCGTCCTTAATGCTTTTGGCGTTACCTGTTGATTCAGTCGTAAATGGTTATATTTGCGAATATGAAGTTGGGCTTGCCGATTTTTTTTAGGCAGCAGTGGTTTTATTTGATTCCGGGTATCGGCTGCAATGTTTTTCTGCTGAAAGGATAAAGGAGAATCGATGAAATACGCTTTGCTATTTGATAGAATTGGAAAAAGACTTTGCATGGTAAGCGCTCTGTTTCTTGTGGCGGCTTTATATGTACCGCCCTATATTGCAGATGTGGAGTATGCTGAGGCAGGTCCCTTTTTGACACATTTTTCATGGTCCTACGAGAATTATACTCATTTTATTATTTTCTTTTCTGCGCTTGCGGTCTACTGGAATATTAAGGATAAAAGGGAAAGAGTTTTGATTATTTCCATTGCACAGACAGTTTCTGTTGCATTGGTTATTCATCTGACGGCCATGGAGAGATATTTATTTTATATGGATATTCCCCAAAAGATTATCAGTCAGAAATTCACGCCGTATTACGGTCAGTATCTTTTACAAATCGGTGCGACAGGGCTTTTAATAGGAATATTAAGAGAATACTATAGGTAATTGTTAAATGATTTTCTCCTTGGATGCGGATAACTTCCACTATATAA
>N._stephensi_709_foregut__coassemble_78_pt1 | contig 38039 bp, 37 predicted proteins | sample N__stephensi_709_foregut__metabat2_low_PE_012 | metagenome-assembled genome bin N | reverse complement strand
GGGAAAGAGGAGCTTAAGGAGATGTCGGCGCTTTGGAAGAATTTTTCCGGGCAGGTATCTAAGATGATGGAGGAAGAGGTATGAAGCAGGAAAAGTATATTAAGGCAGTTTTGAAAAAGTTAAGATGCAGCAGAGGGAAGAAAAAGGAGATCCAAAGGGAATTGGAATCCGATATATCGGCGGCTTTGGAAAATGGGGAAAGCCTTGAAGAGATTATGGCAAGAATGGGCGCTCCGGCTTCCCTGGCAGGAGAGTTTAATGATAATTTTCCAAAGGAGGAGAGGGCGGCTTTTAAAAGGCGGAAAGGGTTTGGGATTGCAGGCATTGTGATAGGAATTTTGCTTGTGCTTTTCCTTTTGGCTTTTTATATGCTTCTCAAAAACTATCCTATGGGAAAAAGCGGCTTTTATACAGAGGAGGAAGTGACAAAGCAGACGGAAGCGGTTATTTCTTATTTTAATGAAGGGGATTATGACGCCTTAAAGGCAATGTGCTTTTCGGAGGATATGGCACAGGTTATGACAGAAGAAAAGCTGGAAGAGGTAAAAAAGTTGTTTGGGGAAGACTGGGGAGAATTTACAGCTTATGGAAATATTTACCTGGGAGAGGTTGTACAGATGGGAAGGTTCTATGCGGTGGCGCAGGTTAACGCCACCTATGAAAACACGGGCATTACCTATACGCTTATGTTTGATAAGGATATGAAGCTTTGCTCTTTTTATGTGAAGTAGCGGGAACGGGTCGATAGGAGAGAAGGACTTAGAAGGCGGAGACTGAAGCAAAAATAAATAAAAATAGGAAAAAAGGAACAGGAAAAACAGCCGGAAACTGGCAATGGTACAGTTGACGGCTGTCTTTCTTTTGTGATAAAATAACAATGTCGATTGCGTGAATATTTTAGATGTTTTCATGAATATAAATTAAGGAAAAGAGGAAAAGGATATGGACGCAGATTTCAGGAGACAGCTGGAGGAAAACGGTGCAGATGTGGATATGACATTGAAGCGCTTTATGGGTAATGAATCCATATATATGAAATTTATCATGAAGTTTCTGGATGATAAAAGCTATGAAGGCGTAAAGGAAAACATGGAAAAGAAGAATTATGAGGAGGTGTTTAAAAGCGCGCATACATTAAAAGGCGTTACGGCAAATCTGGGTCTTAACCCTGTTAACGACGTGGCGTCACAAATCTGTGAGCTTTTGAGAGGCAGGCAGGATCAGGATGTGGATACAGATAAGTTAGAGGAGATGTGGAAGCAGTTAGAAGAGACTTATGGACGTTTCCAGAAAATTCTATTGGAAAATAAGCAGTAAGGCAAGGGGAGAATTCCAAAAACGGAATACAGGATGTACTAGAAACCGATTGACAATTTTAGCGAAAAATGGTACTTTGAAGTTATAAACAAATTGCAGAATGGATTAAGGAAAACGAGGAAATATCATGGATAAACAACAGATTTTAATCGTTGATGATGAAGAAGTTAATCGCGCCATACTCAGCGGAGTGTTTGAAAGCGAGTACAGTATTATTGAGGCTGCTAACGGACAGGAGGCAACAAAAGAGCTGGAGAATAACCCAAACATCGCATTGATTTTGCTTGATGTTGTAATGCCTGTTTTAGACGGATTCGGTGTACTTAAGTATATGCAGGAGCATGATTTGTTGGAAAAAATTCCTGTCATACTGATTACCGGCGAAAAGATTATGGACAGCGATGACCAGGCGTATGCCTATGGCGTTGCGGACGTTATGCATAAGCCTTTTTACCCTCACATTGTAAAGCGCAGGGCAAAAAATATTATTGAGCTTTACCAAAACAAACATAATATGGAGATCCGCTTAAAGGAGCAGGAGGAAGCGATTCTTGCCCAGGAAAAGAAAATCCGTGAGAACAATGAATTTATGATTGACGCCCTAAGCTCAGTAGTAGAGTTTCGGAGCTTAGAAACGGGAGAACACATCAGACGTATTAAATATTTTACCAGGATTATGTTAAAATATCTGATGAAGTATTTTCCCAAATACGGGCTGACCCCCGAACAGGTTGATGAAATCGCCAGAGCCTCGGCACTTCATGATATAGGCAAAATCGGCATTCCCGATGCCATCCTTTTAAAGCCGGCAAAGCTGACGGAGGAAGAATTTGAAGTCATGAAGACGCATACCACAATCGGCTGTGATATACTGGAGAAATTCAAGGAAAACCAGACGGGGGAGTTTTACCAGTATTGTTATGATATCTGCCGTTATCATCATGAGAGATGGGACGGTAACGGATATCCCGACCATTTAGTGGGAGATGAAATTCCGATCAGTGCACAAATCGTTGCCATTGCAGACGTTTATGATGCCTTGGTAAGCACGAGAGTATATAAGAGCGCATATGCAAACAATATTGCATATGATATGATTATGAATGGCGAATGCGGACAGTTTTCGCCGGATGTACTGGAGTGTTTCGCGCTTGCCAAAGTGGATTTCTTTAACATTGTAGAAGTCATTAAAATGTTTAATTTTTCTTGATGAAACGGATAGCAGGCAGCAAAAAATCAAAGTTTTTTGCTGCCCTTTTGTTTGTGCCCGGGGAGGGGTATGATGGAACAGAGCAGAGAATACATATTTCCCATGGATAATGCTTTGGAAATGGTTCTTATGTTTGACCGTACGGGAGCGGTTTCTTATGCCAATGCCGCTGCAAAACAGAAGCTGGAATACGGGGACGATTTATGCGGCAGGCATATCAGCGATATTTTTCCCAATACTTTCAGGAGAGCTGAAAGAGGCTTTGAAACGGAGCACCCTTTCGGTGTGGGGGCGCAGCAGCTTGTAGCGTATCGTAAAAACCAGACCTGTTTCCCCGTAGAGGCAAGGATTGTAAGCAATGAGGCGGATTGTGATTTTTATCTCTGTATGGCAAACGACATACTGGAGAAGGAATACCTTACAAGAGAGGTGGACAGGATTCGTCAGGAGGCGGCGGAGGCTTTAAAGGTAAAGTCGGAATTTGTCGCCAACGTAACCCATGAGTTACGGACCCCCGTAAACGGTATATTAGGAAATCTGCGGGAAATGTTCGAGCGCGAAATGGATGAACCCACAAAGAAGTCTTTGCACATCATTGAACTCTGCTGCGACGACATGAACAAAATCATTAATAATATCTTGGATTTTTCAAAGCTGGAGGCGGGGAAATTTACCTTAGAGCCGCGAAAATTCCATTTCAGGAATATGCTCGATTATGTAAAAGCCAATCATATCAATAAACTGACGGAAAAGGGGCTGGATTTCTTTGTGACGGTATCGCCCCAGGTGCCGGAATATGTGATAGGCGACGAGCTGCGGATTGTGCAGATTTTAAACAATCTTTTATCCAATGCCCAGAAGTTTACTTCTGTGGGAAAGATTACCGTCGAAGCGTTCAAAACGGCACAGGTAAACGACAGGATGGAATTGTTTTTTATTGTGTCGGATACGGGAATCGGCATTGATGAAGCGGACAGGGATAAGCTGTTCCAAAGCTTCTCTCAGGTGGATGCGTCAATTTCAAGGAAGTATGGAGGAACCGGACTGGGACTGAATATCTGCAAGCAGTTAGTAGAGCTTATGAACGGCAGGATTGAAGTCGAAAGCAGGAAAAACCAAGGCAGTACCTTTACCTTTTCCATATGGGTAAATTCCTGCCAGGAGGAAGAGGATTCCGGAAAACTGGATGATGTGAGCAAGGCGTTGGCTGCCACAGCCTTCGGAGGAGCGCCCGGAGCGGAGGCGTCAGAGGGACTGGATGATGTCAGAAGGTACGGCACGCCTGAAAATAAAGACGGGCTCAAGAAAAATCTTTCCAAGCTGATTTTATGCGTGGAGATGGAGAACTGGGAAAAGGCGGAAATGTTCATGGAAACAATCAAGCAGCTGACGGAGGAAGCGCCGCCGGATGTGAAACGGATTATTCTCCGTCTGAAGATGGCGATCCAGAAAGAGAATTACGAGAAGGTAACTGCGGGATTTGAGGAACTGAAGCAGCTTTTGTAATTTGAAGGGGGATACATAGATGGCAAATACCGGAAAGGATATGGATAAGGAGACAATTCTTATTGTTGACGATATAGAAACCAACAGAGTGATTCTGGAGGAAATTATTAAGGATATGGGGGGAGCGCCCGTTTTGGCGGAAAGCGGGGAGGAGGCCTTAAGGAAGGTTGGCGAATGCGACCCGCAGTTGATTTTAAGCGACATATCCATGCCGGGAATGGACGGCTATGAATTATGCAGGATATTAAAAAATGACGAAAAAACAAAAAATATTCCCATTGTTTTTATTTCGGCGTTTGACGCCCCGGAGGACATTATAGAGGGTTTCTCTTTAGGCGGAGAGGATTATATAACCAAGCCCTTTATCCCGGAGGTAGTGCAGGCGCGGGTTGGCGTTCATTTGAGGCTCCATGTGGCGAAACGGGAGCTAAAGGAAATGAACAGGCGTCTTCAGGTTTCCGTTAACGAACAGTTAAAGCAGATGGAAATGGAAAAGAAAAACGTCCTGTATGCCATGGCGGATATAGCAGCGGCAAACTCAGATTATACGAAGGAGCATGTAAAGCGGCTGGGACATAATTGCGGGATTCTTGCGCAGGGGATGCAGCTGTCGCCTGTGTTTGAGGATAAAATATCAGATACTTATATTGATACCATAGAAATCGCGGCACCTCTTTGCGATATTGGTAATATAGGCATTCCGAAAGAGATTTTGCAAAAGAAGGGGGAATTGACAGAAGAAGAATCTTCCATTATTCAAAATCATACGAAAATAGGAGCGAAGCTTCTTAGGGACATACATGTCAATAGTGATTATAATGATTTTATAAGTGCGGCTATTGATATTGCACATTACCACCATGAAAACTGGAACGGAAGCGGATATCCTGACGGATTAAAGGGGGAACAGATTCCCCTTGGCGCTCAGATTGTCGCGATAGTGGATAGGTATTGCGCATTAACGGAAAAAAATGCCCATACCAGAGAGGAAGCTCTGGAAATCATGAGTAAGGAAGCAGATAAAAGGTTTAATCCGGATATTTTTAAAATCTGTTGTAAAATATCGCGTCAATTTTGCTGAGCGGAATAATATTTATTGCTTATTTTGTTTGACAGGAGGAATAAAAATTGATTACGGATGAAGAACTTTCAAGAATTTCGGTTTATATGAAACAGCGTTACGGTATTGATTTGAGCCAAAAGAAAGTAATTGTAAACGGACGCTTGGAAAATTACATGAAAAAGGGAGGCTGGAAAAGTCTGACCGACCTTATGGACGCCGTTGAAAGAGATAAAACAGGACAGCAGGAAAAGATGCTGGTAAATCTTCTGACGACGAACCATACTTATTTTATGAGGGAGTTTGAACATTTTGATTATTTCAGGAGCGTGGTGCTCCCATGGCTGAGGGTAAAGGAGAATAACAAAAAGGATTTGCGCATCTGGTGCGGAGCCGCATCATCGGGCGAGGAGCCTTATATGATAGCCATGGTCCTCTCCGATTTCTTCGGACTGGAAAGGGACCAGTGGGATACCAAGGTGCTTGCCACGGATATTTCCACCAAGGTTTTACAGAAGGCGATGACAGGCATTTACAATGTAGAACAGTTAGACAAAATGCCGGAACAGTGGAAGAGACACTTCTTTAAGAAGCTGCCGGGAGGGCAGGAGTACCAGGTAACACCGGAATTGAAAAGAGAAGTGATTTTCCGTCAGTTTAACCTGATGGATCCTTTTCCTTTTAAAAAGAGAATGCACACTGTATTTTTACGCAATGTTATGATATATTTTGATGAGAACACAAAACGGGAACTGGTCCAGAAGGTGTATGATGCATTGGAGCCGGGAGGGTATCTGTTCATAGGGACAACGGAGACTCTTGACAGGAGCAGCACTCCTTTTCAGATAATCCAGCCCTCCATATTCAGAAAGAAAGAAGGGAAATGATAGAAGATGAGACCCATTAGAGTTTTGATAGTAGAAGATTCTATAGTCTTCAGGGAACTGCTGGTCCAGAATTTGAAAAAGGATCCCGCCATTGAGGTGGTAGGAACCGCAAAGGACCCTTTTGAAGCCAGGGACGCCATTCTTGCCTGCAAGCCGGACGTTATGACGTTAGATGTGGAGCTTCCGAGGATGAGCGGCATTGAGTTTCTGCGGAAGCTGATGCCCCAGTACCCCCTGCCGGTGGTAGTCATCAGCTCCTTAAGCGACAAGGTATTTGACGCTTTGAATGCAGGAGCAGTTGATTTTGTGGCAAAGCCCGCCGTATCCAGCAAGTCCCAGTTAGAGGACTTTATCAGGAATGAGCTTTTGGTAAAAATTAAAATAGCTTCTACAGCCAAAATCAGCAATATCAAAAAGACGGTTATGGCGCAGGAGCAGCAGCATCTCAATGTGAAGGGACAGGATCTGGTTGTGGCAATCGGCGCTTCAACGGGCGGGACGGAAGCGATTTTTGATGTTGTAAAAAATTATGGGACGGATATTCCGGGAATTGTGGTGGTACAGCACATGCCCCCGGGATTTACCAAAATGTATGCCAAAAGGCTGAATGACCAGTGCCGTATACGGGCGAAGGAGGCGGAAACCGGAGACAGAGTACTGCCGGGGACACTGCTTCTTGCTCCCGGCGGGGATAGGCATATGCGTCTGGTAAAAGTGAACGGAGCCTATCAGGTGGAGATTAAGGGCGGACCCAGAGTAAACGGACATTGCCCGTCGGTAGATGTACTGTTCGATTCCGTTGCAAAAGTTGCAGGACCCAAGGCGGTGGGGATTATCCTTACAGGAATGGGCGGCGATGGCGCCAAAGGGCTTTTGCAGATGAGGAAAGCCGGGGCGAGGACCATTGGACAGGATGAGTCCACCTGTGTGGTTTACGGAATGCCTAAGGTTGCTTATGACCTGGGTGCGGTGGAGTATCAGGATAAACTGCTGGACATTGCAAAGAGGACATACGCATTGTTAAATAAAATGTAAAGGAGAAGGGACATGAAGATTCTATTGGCGGAGGACGATTTTGTAACAAGAAAATTTATGGTAAATTTTCTGTCAAAGTACGGGGAATGTGATGTGACTGTAGACGGTATGGAAGCAGTAGACGCATTCATGATGGCTTTGGAAGACGGAGAGCCCTATGATTTGGTGTGCCTCGATATCATGATGCCGGTTATGGACGGCTATCAGGCGCTTGTAGGCATCCGCAATCTGGAAAAGGAAAGAAATATTCCCGAGGAAAAGTCGGTCAAGGTTATTATGACGACTGCACTGAATGAGGAAAGCAATGTTAAGATGGCTTTTGAATTAGGGTGCACCATCTATTCGGGCAAGCCGATTGATCAGGACAGGTTTGAACAGGCACTAAAGAAGCTGAAACTGATTTAATCATATTATGATTTTGAATACGCAGGAAAGGAGAAGGAGATGGCTGAAGAATTTAACACAGACGGCATGCTGGATATGTATCTGTTTGAAAACGAACAGTTGCTGGAACAGCTTCAGGAAAGAGTTCTGGACCAGAAAGATGCGGATTGTTTTGATGAAGAAAGCATAAATGAAATATTCAGGACCATGCATACCATTAAAGGCTCTTCTGGTATCATGATGTTCGATAATATCACTGCTGTTTCTCATAAACTGGAAGATATCTTTTATTTTTTAAGAGAATCCCAACCTGATAATGTGCCGCACTTGGAGCTGGTAGAGCACGTACTGGAGGTAGAGGATTTTATTTCCGGCGAATTGGAAAAAATCCGAAACGGCAGTCCGGCAGACGGAGACTCGAGCGATATCATTAAGGGTCTCGACAAGTTCCTGGAAAAGATTAAAAACGGAGGAGGCGCGCAGGGAGGAGAAGAACCACCCGAAAACGTCCACGAAGAGCCGAAGCAGTTTTATATCGCTCCCGTTGCCACCAGTGCCAGCAGATTTTACAAAATCTACATTAATTTTTTCCCGGAAACGGAAATGGCAAATGTCCATGCATATAAAACCGTATATGCATTGAAGGAACTGGCGGAAGACTTGTTGTATTCCCCGGAGGACATTATTGCAGATGCCAGCAGTGCAGAGAAAATACTGGAGGATGGCTTCAGGATTCTTTTACAGGCACAGTGCACGGAGGAAGAAATCCGTAGCGCCATCGGCATCGGTTATGACATCGAAAAGGTGGACGTCTATGAATGTAAGGCGGAAGAATTTCTTCAGGGATTTGATTTTGGCGATCAGGATGAAGATGCTGCGCCGAAGGCGGTTATCGATTTAGAGTCCAGTGTGGAGGAAATTGAGCACAAGGCTGAGGAGAAGCAGGAGACGGTGGCAGCAGAAGCGCCGAAAGCGCCTGCAAAGCCCAAAATGGCGCCTGGCGATTTCGTCATCAAATCCAAGGAACCCGGTAAAGCCAAGAAGCTGGCAAAGGATAGGAGTAAAGGCGAGAAAACGGCCTTTATCAGCGTTAATGTCAAGAAGATGGATCAGCTGATGGATTTAATCGGCGAGCTGGTTATTTCCGAATCGGTTGTATTGCAGAATCCCGACTTAAAGGTGCCGGGGCTGAATCTTGACAGGTTTAACAAGGCGGCCGGACAGCTGTCAAAGATTTCCACGGATCTGCAGGACGTTATCATGTCCATGCGGATGGTTTCTTTGTCAAATACATTCCAGAAGATGAACCGTATTGTATTTGACGTATCCAGGAAGCTGGGAAAGGATATCGAATTTGAGATGATAGGCGAACAGACAGAGGTGGATAAGAACATTATCGAGAAAATCTCTGATCCGCTTATGCATATTGTCAGGAATTCCGTAGACCACGGAATTGAAGATAAACAAACGCGTATCGAATGTGGCAAGCCTGAAAAAGGCAAGGTTACTCTGGCGGCAAAGACAGAGGCGGGCAAGGTATGGATCAGCGTTACGGATGACGGAGGCGGTCTTGACAGGTATAAAATACTTGCCAAAGCCAGAAAGCAGGGGCTGCTTGATCCCAACAAACCCGATGACGCTTATGCGGATAAGGAAGTGTACCAGCTGATTACCCTGCCGGGCTTTTCCACCAACGAAGAGGTCACGGAATATTCGGGCCGCGGCGTGGGTATGGACGTTGTAGTCCAGAATATCCAAGCAATCGGCGGTGCTTTGGATATTGAAAGCTCTCCGGGGCTTGGCAGTACCATGAGCTTAAAGATTCCCCTGACTCTTGCCATCATTGACGGCATCGTAATGGAAATAGGCAAATCCTCCTTTGTCATGGAGACGGGCGCGATCAAGGAATTTGTCCGTGTAAAGGAAGATATGATGATTTACGAGCCTAACGGAGACGAATACATTATGATACGCGGCGAGTGCTACCCGGTTCTGCGCTTGGGAAAGCGGTACGGGCTGGAGGACTGCCAGGAGTCCGTAGAGGATGGCGTTATGCTGATTCTCGAGGTGGAAGACCGGCATGTCTGTCTTTTGATTGACAGGCTTATCGGGGAGCAGGAAATAGTTGTAAAACCGATTCCCTCTTACATCAAGAAGGTAAAAGGTTTGTCGGGCTGTACACAGCTTGGCGATGGAAGCATTGCTTTAATCCTTGACGCTACTGGATTAATGGAATAGAAAAATTATAGAAAGGAACGGAATTATATGGGCGAGGCAAACGAAGTGAAGGGAATGTCAGCGCAGAGTATTTCAGAGGATAGCAATGAAAAGGGCAAATTCATGACCTTCAAATCCGGCAATGAATATTTCGGGCTGGCAATCCAGTATGTAAACGAAATTATCCAGATGCAGGAAATTACAGCGATTCCCGAGACGGAGGACTATATCATGGGTCTGATTAACCTGAGGGGAAAGGTTGTACCTGTTATTGACGTCAGGCTGCGGTTTAAACAGAAGCCGCTTGAGTACAATGACAGAACATGCATTATTGTCATCAATGTAAAATCGGCAGTAGTGGGATTGATTGTAGAAAAAATCGCAGAGGTAGTTGAGATTAAGGAAGACAACATCCTCCCGCCGCCGAAAATCGGTCATGATAAGGCACAGAATAAATATGTTTACGGCATCGGTAAAGTAGGAAACGCCGTTAAGCTGCTGTTAGATCCCGACAAATTATTGAATGATGAAGATTTATCAGTTGTGGAGCAGGCAAACGATATGAGTGTTGATGAAGAAGGAGAGGTATAATTATGAAAGACATGAAGATGAAAACAAAAATGATTATTGGGTTTGTAATTCCCAGTATATTTATCATTGTGAATGTGTTGATTGGAATGAGCGCAATCGGCAACATTACCGACAGGATAGCCGATATGCAGACGGAGCAGCTTGAGGATATCAAGCAGACCATGCTTGATATCGGTGCAGATGAAGAAAAAGCAAACGTTGTAGTAACTGCCCTTTCAGACGAGCAGGCAATGGAGATGGAAAACATAGAGAGACTGGCGAACAATTCCAACTTATTCAGCCTTGGTCTGGTAGCGGTTTCCGTTATTATTACAATTTTCCTGGCAGCGGCTTTAATCAAAGCTATCAACAGATCCGTTACCCAGCTGTCGAAGGCGGCAAGGGAGATTGCAGCAGGTCGTGTGGATATAGAAATGGTTAAATATAACAACGACGAGTTTGGCGAACTGGTAGATGAATATACACAGGTAATCAACAACATGAAATATCAGGCGAACATTGCAGAAGAGGTAGCAAACGGCAACCTTACGGTACAGGTTGATGTGAAGTCCAGCGACGACGTATTAACCGGCGCATTAAAGAAACTGGTAGACGACAACCTTCATGCATTATCCAATATCAGCGACGCAGGTTCCCAGGTAACTGTCAGCTCCTCACAGGTAGCAAGCGCAAGCCAGGCACTGGCTCAGGGCTCCACAGAGCAGGCAAGCGCAATCGAAGAGATTACAGCTTCTATTGATGAAATCGCAGAGAAAACAAAAGCAAACGCAGAGGAAGCAAATTCTGCAGCAACTCTGGTAGCACAGGCTATTGCAGACGTAAAGAAGGGAAATGTACAGATGAAGGATATGATGGTTTCCATGCAGGACATCAACAAATCCTCCGAAAGTATTTCCAAGATTATTAAGACCATTGACGATATTGCATTCCAGACCAACATCCTTGCTTTAAATGCAGCAGTTGAGGCTGCAAGGGCAGGCGAAGCAGGAAAAGGCTTTGCAGTTGTTGCAGAAGAGGTTAGAAGCTTAGCGGCTAAGAGTGCAGCAGCATCCGCTGAGACAGCTGAATTAATCGAAGAATCCATCTACAGGGTAAGTGAAGGTTCCAAGATTGCAGACGAGACGGCAAAGGCTATGGAAGAGATTTCCAAGGTAGTACAGGAAAGTGAAGCAATTATCAACGGCATTGCAGAGTCCTCCAACTACCAGGCAACCGCAGTTGCACAGATTGAGCAGGCAATCACACAGGTATCACAGGTAGTACAGACCAACTCTGCTACCAGCGAGCAGTGTGCGGCAGCCAGTGAAGAGTTATCCAACCAGGCAGCAAGAATGAAAGAGATGCTTGCTATTTACAACTTAGGTTCAGGAAGCTCCTCAGGAATGTCTTCCTACTCCGGCGGTTCCTATTCCTCAGGTTCTTCTTCAAGCTCCAACGAACAGGTAATTTCCCTTGGAGACGACTTTGGAAAATATTAATCAATAGTGACTCGGGGCTGTTGCTTGAATGCAGCAGCCCTTTTTCACTTTATAGCACGGAAGGAAGAGGATAGGGGTCGTATGTGAGAAGCTTCATGAGGGAAGGGGTAAAGGATGAAAGAAGAAATAAGACAGTTTTTGATTGCTAACAGTGAGGAGCGCTACAGGGAGTTTTCCAAAGCCCTGGTTCCGGGGGAAAGGACCATGTTAGGCGTCCGTCTGCCGGTTTTGCGAAAAAAAGCAAAGGAGCTGGCAAGGGGAGACTGGAGAGGGGAGCTGGAAACAGAGGATATTTATTTTGAGGAAATCATGCTGCGGGGCATGATGCTTAGCTATGTAAGAGAAAGCCTTCCTGTGATGCTTCCCTATATAGAGGCGTTTATTCCCTGTGTGGGAAACTGGTCGGTCTGTGACAGTGTTTTTTCCAAAATGGATGTATTTAGGGAGGATAAGGAAAGAACCTGGAAATTTATACAGCCCTATTTGTATTCGGATAAGGAATTTGAAATCAGGACGGCTATCATTATCATGATGTCCCATCTGTTGAAATGTGATGAAAAGGGGAAGAATAGGAAGCGTCTACGAAGCATTTCCATGAAAGACTGCGAAGGGGACAACACTGCGTGTACGAAAAAATACCTGTCCCGTATTCTGGAAGCTTTGGACCGGGAATTTCCCGCCTATTATGCTTCCATGGCGGCGGCGTGGACCATTGCGGAAGCCTTTTGCTGCTATCCGGCGCCGGTGTACGTGTTTTTGCAGGATAATCGGTTAGATGATGCTACTTATAACCGTGCGCTGCAAAAAATTGTGGAATCCCTCATACCCTGTCCGGAGGTAAAGACGGAAATCAGGAAGATGAAGAGGAAGGGATAGGGCAAAAACAGGAAATGAAGGGGAAGGAATGAGACGAAAGCAGAAAGAGGAAGGGTCAGGGATAGGACAAAAACAGAAAGACGAAGCAGAAGGAATGAGACGAAAACAGAGAGAGGAAGCAGAAGGGATAAGATGAAAACAGTGTATGATAAGGGAGGAACAGCATGAAAAAATATATTCTTGCCATAGACCAAGGCACCACCAGCAGTCGTGCCATTCTATTTAATAAACGGGGCGAAATCGTGGCAAGCGCCCAGAAGGAATTTCCGCAATATTTTCCGAAGCCCGGCTGGGTGGAGCAGGATGCGGATGAAATATGGCTCAGTGTTTTAAATGTATATATGGAGGTCTTAGTGCACGGTAAGGTTGCGGCGGAGGAAATTGCGGCAATCGGCATTACCAACCAGAGAGAAACGGCGGTAGTATGGGATAGGGAAACGGGAGAGCCTGTCTATCATGCGGTGGTGTGGCAGTCCAGACAGACGGCGGATATCTGCAAACGCTTAAAGGCAGACGGGAAGGAAGAAATGATAAGGAAAAAGACCGGGCTGTTGATTGATCCTTATTTTTCAGCCACTAAGATTCGATGGATTCTCGACAATGTGGAGGGAGCCAGGGAAAAGGCGGAAAGGGGGCAGCTGTTGTTTGGGACAGTGGACAGCTGGCTGATTTATAAAATGACGGGCGGGAAGGTTCACGCCACGGATTACAGCAACGCCTCCCGAACCCTGCTTTATAATATTTATGATTTGGAGTGGGATAAGGAATTGCTGGAATTATTCGGGATTCCAGCTTCCATGCTGCCAAAGGTGTGCCCTTCAGGCGGGACGTTCGGCTATACGGAAGGAAAGTTTTTTGAAACCGCCATTCCCATTATGGGCGTTGCGGGGGACCAGCAGGCGGCATTGTTCGGACAGACCTGCTTCGAGCCGGGCATGGCGAAGAATACCTATGGGACGGGCTGCTTTATGCTGATGAATACAGGGGAAAAGCCTGCCAAGTCGGAGCATGGGATGCTGTCAACCATAGCATGGGGAATCGGCGGAAAGATTGAATATGCCTTAGAGGGCAGTGTGTTTGTGGCAGGCAGCGCCATCCAGTGGCTAAGGGACGGGCTGAAAATGATAGACAATGCACCCCAGAGCGAGACGCTTGCAGGAGAGGTCAAAGACAGCGGCGGCGTCTATGTAGTGCCTGCCTTTGTAGGGCTGGGAGCGCCTTACTGGAAGCCCGACGCCAAGGGCGCCATATTCGGTCTTACCAGGGGGACTACCAAAGCCCATTTTGTCAGGGCGACCTTAGATTCCCTTGCCTACCAGTCGGCGGACATTATTGAGGCGATGACCTTAGACAGCGGTATTGAGCTGCAAAAGCTGAAGGTAGACGGGGGAGCGGTAAAAAACAATCTGCTGATGCAATTCCAGAGCGATATTCTGGATGTGCCGGTAGAAAGACCCATCATCAGCGAAACCACAGCCTTGGGAGCAGCATATCTGGCAGGGCTTTCCGCAGGCTTTTGGAAAAGCAGGGAGGAGCTTCGCGCCAACTATCTGGTGGAGAGGACTTTTATCCCGGCAATCAGCCATAAGGAGCGGGAAGCGCTTCTTGCAGGCTGGCAAAGGGCTGTAAAAGCAGCCTGTGAGTTTTAAGAAATTTTGAAAAGCAGGTCAAGCGCAAAGGGATGCAAATAAAGGTAGATGAAGGTAAACGGAGTGCAGGTTCATTGTAAAGTAAACCGTCAACCCGCACGGGATACGGGTTGACAGTCTTTCTTTCCCATGTTAACATTTAATATGAAGTAAGCTTTTGGTGGAGGATTAGGCTGAAATGGGAGGAAGACTTGTGCGATGAGTGATAAGAAAAAATGGAGTTCTCTGGACCTGGCATATATTGGGATGTTCATTGCCCTGATGGCAATCTGTTCCTGGATAAACATCCCTGTGGCAGTGCCCTTTACCCTGCAGACCTTCGGGGTATTTGCGGCTGTTGCCATGCTTGGGGTTTACAGAGGAACAATCGCAGTAGTAGTATACATTCTTCTGGGCACGGCGGGAGTGCCTGTTTTTGCCGGTTTTACCGGGGGTTATGGGATTGTTTTGGGACCTACCGGCGGCTATATTGTGGGATTTGTCTTTATGGCGCTGATTACAGGAGGCATCCTAAAGGCTTTTGGCAAGAAGCTGCCCGTTATGATAGCAGCCATGCTGCTGGGGCTGGCGGCGCTTTATGCTTTCGGGACGGTATGGTTTATCCATGTCTACGGCAGGGAAAACGGCGGAATCAGCGTTATGGCGGCGCTTTCGGCGTGCGTCTTTCCCTATATCCTTCCCGACTGCGGTAAAATTGCACTGGCGATTGTCATGGACAGAAGACTTTCCGGAGCTGTACCGGAAATGGGGGAAGGTCACATGAATAGCGGTGGCGGAAAAATGATGGTGGGCAAATGAAGGATGAGATATTACTTCGTCCCCATCATGTATTGTGCATCTTGTTTTTTGAAGGAAAAGGGTACAGCGGAGATTTTACGAACCATATGGCAGAGACGATAGAAAGGCTTAAGGAGCCGGGACGGCAGGTGCGGCTCGTGGACGGAGAAGATGAAATATGCAGGAAATGTCCCAATTTTGGAAAGGACGGATGTGACCAGAAGGAAAAGGTAGAAGGATATGACCGGCGTGTCATACATATGACAAATGTGTCATATGGAGAAAGCATGGCGTTTGCGAGGCTACAAAAGCTGGCGGAGCGTAAAATTGTGGAGACGGGAAGGCTTTCAGAGATTTGCAGGGACTGTCAGTGGGCAGCCATTTGTCATAAATAGTCATAAACAGGAAAGAGAAAGACGGTTGTGGAAACAACCGTTTTTTGACGGAAAATGGGGCTGTTGCCTTCGGGGAAGGGCGGCGGATAAAAAAGCAGATGAAAAAAATTCTTTTTTGTTATGGAAAAAGTGCTGACCTATGTTATAATAGCCATAAGCGGTCATTATCATTCCATATCCGGCAGCGGGGAAATGTCCTGTATGTCTTATATATTTATATAGGGATGTGGGATAATGCTATCATAAAATCGCTAGGAGTTTGTCATGGACATCAGCAAAATTTGTTTTAACTGCATGAAAGGCGAAGTGGACGAGGTTGGGGTTTGTAATTGTTGTGGAAAACAGTTTTCGGACATCAAGTTAAGCGAAAGCTACTTGCCCGTCGGAAGCTTTTTGAGAGATAAATATTTAATGGGCCGGGTCTTGGGCGAGGGCGGATTCGGTATTACTTATATTGGATATGATATCAATTTGGATGCACAGGTGGCGATTAAGGAGTTTTTTCCGCGCAATTATGCCAGCAGGGCAAGAGGAACGGGCGCCCAGGTCATTCCCAATGAGGGGGATGCGGAGGTATTCTTTTACAAACAGCGCGATAAGTTCCTGGGCGAGGCAAAAAGACTGGCAAAATTCCGCAATACGCCGGCGGTTGTTTCCGTTTTGGATTTTTTTAAGGATAACGGCACAGCCTATCTTGTTATGACCTATATTAACGGAATGACGCTGCGCAAGCTTTTAGATTATTCCGGCGGCAGGATTACCGTGGAAGAGGCTTTGAAAATTATTGAGCCGATTATGCTGGCTTTAAAGGAAATCCATGAAGGAGGATTTATTCACAGGGATATCAGTCCTGATAATATTATGATATCGGATTTGAGCAACAGGGTTTATCTCATTGATTTTGGTACGGCGAGGGCAAATAGTGCGGAGGAGGATAAGACCATATCCGTATTCAAAAAATCGGGTTATACACCACCCGAGCAGCTGCGCACCAAGGGAAAGCAGGGACCCTGGACAGATATTTACGCTCTTTGCGGTACCATATACAGGTGCATTACGGGGATTAAGCCCTTAGATGTGACGGACCGGCTTTTTGGCGAAGAGTTGATAAGACCCAGCGAATACGGGATTTCCATTTCGCCCCAGATTGAAGATGCGATTATGAAGGGGCTGGAAATTCATAATGAAGACCGTTTCCAGACAGTGGATGACCTTTATAACGCCATTTACAAAAGCGATGCATGGCTGAATGCCAGTGATGAAGAATACACCAAGGTCATTGCGGCGGTACGCAACTTCAAGCTTCACGGAAGCCCAAGACCCAAGATTGAGACTATCTACAAGAAAATGGCGGAAAATAATGAACAGGCGTCCGTTGTCAACAGGTCTGTATATGAGAACGAGCAGGAGGAAATACTCAGGGTTGTGGAAGAGTATAAAAGAAGCCCGGAGTACCAGAACGCTTACGAGCAGTTTATTAAGGAGGATCCTACTTATCTGCGGCAGCTTGAATATGAAAAAGTAAAAGAGACCGTCAGAAATTTCAAAATGAGCCGGGAGACGGGGATGTCGGAAAAAGAAATTATTGATGATTATATGAAGAGAAAAAGCCAAAACAGTGACAGCGCCATATAAGGATTATGGCAGCTGTCATTTTTTTGTCCGGAAGCCGTTTTATCCGGATATTTTTCTGTTTCCCTGAAGTAATTCCTGTATTTTTATGTATAGCGCCCGTTTTTCGGAGAAATACTATTTGAAAAACGAACAGGACGGTATGAAATAATGGAAGAAAAGAAAGAAGCGATATTTGCAGTAGGAAAACAAAGTGTTAAGCTGCCTATGCCTATTTATATCAGGGCGTCTGCATCCGTTGTGGGCGAGAAGGAAGGAAAGGGTCCTTTGGGGGAGCTTTTTGATATGATAGGCGATGATGAGCTGTTTGGCTGCAGTAACTGGGAAGAGGCGGAAAGCACTTTGCAAAAGGAAGCGGTAACTCTTGCCATGGGAAAAGCGGGAATTTCAAAGGAGGATGTGCGGTATCTGCTTGCAGGCGACTTGCTGGGTCAGACCATAGCCACCTCCTTTGGGTTAAAGGAATTTGAAATTCCGCTTTTCGGATTATATGGCGCCTGCTCTACCTGCGGGGAGACTATCAGCTTAGGAACTATGATTTTGGGGGGAGGGTTTGCCAAAAATGTGGTGTGCGTTACTTCCAGCCACTTTGCCAGTGCGGAAAAGGAATTCCGTTTTCCTATGGAATATGGCGGACAGCGTCCTCCCTGTGCAACGAGAACGGTAACGGGCGGAGGGGCTTTTGTTTTATCGACGGAAAAGGGAACAAAGCCCAAGGCGTTAATTACGGGCATTACAACAGGAAAAATTGTTGACATGGGCGTGAAAGACAGTTTTAATATGGGATGCAGTATGGCGCCTGCGGCAGCGGACGTTATTGCCGCCAATCTGAAGGATTTTAAGAGGGAGCCGGGAGATTACGATAAAATCATAACCGGAGACTTGGGAGAGGTGGGGCAGAAAGCCCTTTTTAGTCTGATGGAACAGAGAGGTTATGATATTACCAAAAACCATATGGACTGCGGTATGGAGATTTTTAGTAAGGAGCAGAAGGGAACCCTGGCGGGAGGCAGCGGCTGTGGCTGCGCAGCTACGGTTCTTTCGGCTTATATACTGAAAAAACTGGAGGAGGGAGAGTATAAGCGGATATTGTTTGTCCCCACGGGTGCGCTTTTAAATAAAACCAGCTTTAACGAGGGACAGACTGTGCCGGGCATTGCCCATGCAGTGATATTGGAGGGTTGTAACGCGGCGGTGTAATTTTTCTTTGGAGCGGCTTTTTCAATGTGACTTATTACGGCTTTTAACATTGTGACCTTCATTGTGACTTTCTCTGCTTTTTTCGTGACATTAAGGATGAAATATGATACAATTTTAGATGATAAACTTCAAAAAACTATGGAGGAATCTAAAATGGGGAAAATAGAAAAAGCACTGATGAAAAAAAGACGGAGTGAGTTAGAACGTACCAACCGGACAGTTTACATTTGCTATCTGGTGGAAGTGGCGGTCGTTTTTCTCGCATATTTTCTGGAGGTTGTAAAGGGAAGCAGAAGCCTGCTGTATTTTATCATTGTAGCGCTGACGATCATTATACCGGCTCTCCTTATGTTTCTGGCGTTGAAACGGGACGCTGAGTGGAAGCATTTCCATTTGGTATGTACGGTTGGATTCGGTATTTTTTATGCATATGTGCTCTTTACCACCAATAATCAGCTGACCTTTACTTATATTATGCCGATTATGCTGGCGTTAACAATGTACAACTCCATTAAGCTGTCGTTGTCATTCAGTATTTTCGCCGTGGTTTTGAATATAGGAGAAGTTGCATACAGAGGAATCACACAGGGACTTAGTAAAGCGGATACCGCTACGGCGGAGATACAGATTTTGATTATTGTATTTATAGGGGCGTATGCTATCGTTACAAACCGTATGGCAAATGTGACGAGCGAGGAAAAGATGGAAATTGTCAACGGGGAAAAGGAGCGTACAGCCAAGCTTTTAAACCGTACCATGAATCTTTCCGGCAGTATTACAAACGGAGTTTTTGAAGTAAGGGGGCATATGGAAAAGCTTGGGGATTCCGTTTCCAAAACGGTCAACGCCATGGAAGAGGTCAGCGCCGGAAGCGTTGAGACGGCAGAATCCATCCAGACCCAGTTAATTAAGACGGAAGAAATACAGAAACATATTGAGAATGTGGAAAAAGCTGCGGCAAGTATTGTGGAAAATCTCAGCAGTACGCGGAATGCCATAGGAAACGGCAACGCCAATATAAACGCCATGCTGGAGCAGGTAAAGGCGTCCGAGCAGTCGGGAAACCAGGTGGCGGAGGAGCTTTCCAATCTGAATGAATATACAAAGCAGATGCACTCTATCATAGAAATGATTAATAATGTTGCGGAGCAGACATCCCTTTTATCCTTAAATGCCAGTATTGAAGCGGCAAGAGCGGGAGAAGCAGGAAGAGGCTTTGCAGTGGTGGCGTCGGAGATATCCTCCCTTGCCGGACAGACCCAGGAAGCTACGGAAAATATAGAAAGCCTGATTCAGAATATTTCAGACAAGCTTGAGGATGTGGTAAAGGCTATCAATGGATTAGTCGATGCAAACCAGAAGCAGGCGGTTAGCGCCGGGGATACGGCTGACAGCTTTAGCATGATAGAGGATAAGGCTTCCACAATCGCTTACAGCTCTGACGAATTGAATCAGATTGTCAAAATGTTAGCAAAGGCAAATGGAGAAATTGTAGAGAGTGTTCAGAATATTTCCGCTATTACCGAGCAGGTTTCGGCACATGCCAGTGAAACCTATGAAAGCAGCCAGAAAAACGAGGGTATCGTGGAACAGGTCAGCAGCATTGTGGAAATGCTGAGTGGAAAAGCGGAGGAACTGTCGAGGGAGCAGTAAGGACGCACGGAAAAAATCGGGGAGGGGACGGTCATGCAGGGGATATTGGTTTTGTATTATCTGGTGGCATTGATAGCAGCATTGATTTTGCTGAATGCATATAAAAGAAATACAACAATCGGTGTTAAAATAGGCAAAGTTATGCTTGCCACCTTTTTGCTGGTCGTCTTTTATTCCTTTAATATTATAGGCACTTCATTTATAGTCAAGTCTGTGGCGCTTAGCTTGTCTTTTATTACCATGGACGTTATGATGATTCTCTTTTATGATTATATTCTGGAATTTATCGGCTGGCGGGAAAGGATTCCCCAAGGCGTTTTTTACTGTATCTGTGCAGGGACAGTTGTGGATTCCGTTTTTATGCTGTTAAATCCTTATAATGAAATTGCGTTAGGGTATAAAAGCACCTCTTATGGGGAGGATTTTGTTTTAACATATGTTCCGAAGATGCCTTTTGTGCTTCACAATATTTATCTTCTGATCATTGCCCTGTTTGCCATTTTACTGCTTGTGCTGAAATGCAGGGAAACGCCCAAGGTATATTGGAAGAGGTATTACATTCTGATTGCGGGAATCTGTTCAGCTGTTTTGCTGAATTTTATCAATCTGAAAATGACGGACATTGTTCCGGTGGATGTTTCCTCCGCCCTGTATTGTGTTGTGGGCATGTTAATGTACTTTAATACCTTCCGATATCTTCCCATGGTTACTCTTGATATAACCCGTAGAATGATATTGAATTATTTAAGCGAACCGGTTGTTTTGTTTGATTATGAAGGCTGTCTGACGGATTACAGCAAGGACATACTAAAGGTAATGCCCAATACGCATTTTGAAATTGCGGTACTGACTCTGGAAGAATTTGTTGCAGAAGGAAAGTTTCCGGGATTTAGGAATGTGGAGATGGACCAGGAATTTGAATGGACTGTCCGCCTTTTGGGAGAGATACATATTTTCCAGTGTAAATTTAAATGTATGAAGGATTCCAAGGGACGCAGTATCGGAAAAATTTTTGTGTTCAATGACATTACGTCCATGCGGAAAACCTTCTTTGAACTGGAACAGTCCATGTTATATGACGCATTGACGGGATTGTATAATAAGCAGAGTTATATGACCCAGGTGCCCCAATGGAGCGACAGCCGTTACTGGCCCGTAGCTCTGACGGTGTGCAATGTCAATGGGCTTCGGAGCATCAATGACCGTTTCGGAACGGCGTATGGCGATATGGTTATGAAGCAGTTAGCGCACCTGGTACGGATGCATATCGGGGATGATACCTTTGCGGCAAAGGTGGATAACGGGGATATTCTTGTGGTTATGGAAGGAAAAAGCCATGAAGACGCCGCGGATGTGTTTGAAAAAATCAAACAGGATATGGAGAAATTTTTCGGTGGGGAGAATCCTGTACATATTGAATACGGTATTGCAGTAAAGGAACGGGAAGACGTTACCATGGAGAGAGTGCTTTCCGACGCCCGTATCAGTATGCAGAATAAGAAGATGCTTAGGGATAATTCCGCAAGCAGTTCCTTGGTGGATTCCCTGAAGCAGACCTTGAGTGAAAGCGATTATGAAACGGAAGAGCATGTGGAACGGACAAGGGAAATGGCGGCAAGGCTTGGCAAGAAGATGAATCTGTCGGATTCTGATATCAGCAAGCTGGAGCTATTGGCGGTGCTCCATGATATCGGAAAGGTTGCAATTCCCCATCATGTTCTGGTCAAGAAAGGCAAGCTCAATGACGAGGAATTTAAAATTATGCAGCAGCATACCATTAAGGGTTACCGTATTGCAAAATCTTCCCCTGAATTGGGCGATATTGCAGAATGTATTTTATCCCATCATGAAAAATGGGACGGGACAGGCTATCCTAACAGATTGAAGGGAGAGGAAATTCCTTTGCTTGCAAGAATTATTTCGGCAGTGGATTCCCATGACGTTATGGTGCATAACCGTCCTTACCATCAGGCAATGCCGGAGGAGGACGCCATCAAAGAGCTGCGCAGGTGCGCGGGAACCCAGTTTGATCCCAATATTGTGGAGATTTTCACAAAAATGTTAGAGGAAGAGGAGCTTCCCAAAATCAGGGAGGAACGGGAGCGGGAAAGACTGGAAACGGAAATGGCGGCTGCCAAGGTGGCAAGAAAGACCCTGAAAAAAGAAGAGGAAAATGAAGAAGAGGAAAGTATAGAAAAGAAAAGTATAAAAAAAGAAGGCATAGGCAGGGAAAGCATAAAAGGGGAAGGTATAAAAGAGGAAGGCTTGGAAAAGGAAAAAATAAAAGGAGAAGATATAAGCAGGGAAAGTATAAAAGAGGAAGGTATAGAAAGAGAAAAAATAAAGGGGATAGTATAGAGAAAGAAGACGCAGATAAAGAAGGTAAGGAAGTGTCATAAAGTGAGAGAAATGGAATTTAAAATGGAACGTGAGGGGCTGTTAAAGGTAGGAGACCGGGTCACGGTAACCGAAGGCGTCCTTCCCAGCAGTTATTACTATACCATAGACCCGGCGCTTGCTATGTCGGGGAATATTCCTTTCAGGGAGAGAATGACGGCGAAGGAAGGATGCGTCGTGGATATTCAGGAAAATGAAAGAGGTTATTATGTGACAGTCAACTTTGAAGAGGGATAAAATCTCTGTGAAAAGGATATGGAAAACAAAAGGATATGCAGAATAAAAGAATATACAAAATAGATTGATATGCAAAATAAAAGACTATCATCAAAAGATTAGTAGAGGAGGAAAACAAAATGTTAAAGAAAATCAGTACGGAGAAGGCGCCGGCGGCAATCGGACCCTATTCACAGGGAATCATAGCAGGGGATTTTCTCTTTGCATCGGGACAGATTCCCATTATTCCCGAAACAGGGGAGCTTGCCCAGGGGGATATTAAAGTCCAGGCGGAGCAGGCGATGAAAAATGTAGGCGCACTTTTGGAGGCGGCAGGCGTTTCTTATGAAAATGTGGTAAAGACCAGCTGCTTTTTGGCGGATATGGGAGACTTCGGAGCCTTTAATGAGGTTTATGCAAAATACTTTACGGATACGCCGCCGGCGAGAAGCTGCGTAGCGGTAAAAACCCTTCCGAAAAACGTGCTTTGTGAAGTGGAAGTGACTGCGTATTTAAAATAATGCATAAAATCATTCATTTCTGCACATGATAATTAGCAAAGATTTCCGGTATAACGTATTTTCGGCAAGCTGCCTTGATGCAGCGGCGTTATTCCGGTATATAAAGACTTTGTGGATATCATGAAAAGAGGAAATGGTTATGATGAGTTATGTGAATGCCTTCTGGGTAGGCGGACTGATTTGCGCCCTGGCGCAGATTCTGATGGAAAAGACAAAGATGCTGCCGGGGAGGATTATGGTATTATTAGTATGCTTAGGCGCCGTGATAAGCTTCTTCGGATGGTATGAGTCTTTTGCGGAGTTTGCAGGAGCGGGGGCAAGCGTTCCCCTTCTGGGGTTTGGGAATACCCTGATGAAGGGCGTGAAGGAAGCGTTAGACACGGATGGCTTTATTGGCTTGTTTTTAGGAGGCTTTAAGGCGGGAGCCGCAGGCTGCAGCGCAGCCTTGATTTTTGCTTACCTTGTTTCATTGGTGGCGAAGCCGAAAATCAGGAAGTAGAGTTTGGAAAATTTTATAACATATGATTTAAATGCAGTTTCTTAGCAAAAAAGTGGGAAGCCTGATTTTAAGGTTTCCCATTTTTGCCTTATAGAAGGCTTGCGCTGAAATATTTTCAAGTATTCATAAAAATAAAAGTATCTATAGTATTTTGTTGGGAATAATGTAAGATACTTTTTAATATTGTAATTATTACAAAACTTCTTTATCATAAAGTTCGTAGATACTAACACCTAAAACTTTTGAAATAATCAATAATTCATAATCGGTAACAAAGCGTTCCTGTTTTTCAATTCTACTTATGGCTTTCTGGGATAATTCAATATTATTAATTTGTAATTTTGCAGCAAGTTCTTCCTGGGAGAGTTTCTTTTCTTTGCGTAATTTGTATATTTGCCTGCCTACGATATTTGCTTTTCCGTCATAATCATATATTTTCATATTGCCTCATTTCTACCTTAAAGATGGGTAAAATTTTTCTTGACAGTAGCATAAATAATTCTTATAATTACCCTAAAGATGACTAAAAACGAAAAGAGTTTATAAAATAGTTTAATTTCATAAATATATCATTGTTAAAAATATAGAAAGCTTTATGTTTGTAAAGCTTATTCTATATATAAATTAAGAAATGAGAGGATTGAGATGATGAAAGGAAAAAAGTTTTTAGCGACATTATTGGTAAGCATTATGTTATTAACAAATGCCGTTCCGGTTATGGCTGAAGAAATGGAAGAAACTGTTAGCGGACAGGAAATGGTGGAAAATGAAGAGCAGAAACAAATGACGGTTGAGAAGGATGTTGTATTAAAGGCGGAGGATGGATATGGATTAGAGAAATATGATATTGATTATAATGCAGAGTATTACATATACAATCGTGCATTGGATTTATTTCTTACAAATAAGGGTACCTATGTTTTAGGAGAAAAATTTACAGGGGAAAATGATCAAATATGGACGGCAATTGATTATAAACCTAATTTTGGAGATGATGAATACTATACATATATACTTATACGGTCAAAAGCTGATGGAAATTATATTGTGTGGGATGATAATGAATTTTGTGCAAAGATGGGAAATAGTTTGACGACTAAAAGTGTTTCTGAGTTGTATTCTATTTATTATAATTTTGAGAATAATCAGAAGGGGCAGGCAACAGGATACGAAAATGCGACAATGATTGCTCCTTGGGCTGCATCCCCAACAAATTGGTTAGCGGCAGCAGGATTAAATAATAATATATTTTCAATAGTAGATTACAATATGGAATATGTTGTGGATTATTCTAATGAACGCTATTATTCTGATTTAGAATATCCTGTTATAGATGGTTTACAAGTTTTTGAATTTATTGACGTATCAACTTATCAGATTAGAAAAGGCAACATTAATCAAAATGCAGGCGTTGAAGAATTTGTATCACGCATGTATACAGTTGTATTAGAACGTGAAGCAGAGATGGCAGGATTAAATGATTGGGTAGGACAACTAAGAAACCAAACCATTGATGGTGCAGGTATAGCTAATGGATTTATTAACAGTAAAGAATTTTTAAATAAAAATTTAAATAATGATGACTATGTAAGAGTTTTATATGCTGCATTTTTTGACAGGGAACCAGATGAGGAGGGCAGACAATATTGGCTTAATAAATTAAGTACAGGAGTTAACAGGACAGAAATACTTAGTGGGTTTGTTAATTCAGAAGAATTTAGTAATCTTTGTGATACATTTGGCATTGCAAGAGGGACGATGCGAGCAGATGGTACAAGCCGTTATAATACCGGAGTACGGAATTTTTGTGAACGAATGTATACAAAGGCATTGGACAGGACTGGAGAAACAATGGGGATAGAATATTGGGCAGATCTAATTAATACAGGTGTTGCAACACCAAAAGATGTGGCAAAGAGTTTCTTTAATTCAGAAGAATTCTTAAATAGGAATCTTTGTGATGCAGATTATGTGGATGTTCTTTATCAGACTTTTCTGGGAAGACCGTCAGAGGTAGAAGGTAAAATATATTGGATACTTAAATTACATCATGGTGGAATGACAAGGGAACAGGTGCTTGAAAGTTTTGCGGCATCACAGGAGTTCTCCAATATTATGGCTGAATACGGTTTTTAAGAGTTAAAATTAAAGAGTGTCACAAATTAACTAAAAATTAGTTGTTTTGTGACACTTCATTTTTAATGTGTAGCAAAATTTTAGTTTAATATTTCCGCTCAAAAATAATCCATTTTATAACAGCTCAAAAACGATACCGAGTGCAGTCAGGGAAGAAACAAAATCCCCGTCCCAAATATTATCAATGGTTTTATCCATGACAAAGGTATGGTAAGAAGTCCCGGTAATGCATTTTAAGCTGTTCCCTTCATAGCGGATATTGACGGTCAGCGCCTTCATCTGTTCCAAATGAAAAGAAGCTTCGGGATTATTTTTTAACCGCTCCATATACCGTTCTCCGGCGTGCAGCACAAATTTAAACGCCACAGGGGAACGGTTTCCTTTTATAAGGGAAAAACAGATGGGGCGCATCTGTTTCCAGGTGGAAAATGGGGCGGGTTTTTCCATGGCATTGCCAAGGGCGTCGGCGCCTTCGTAAAAGGCATCTACGGTGTGCCCGTCTATGAGAAAGGTATTGTAGGTAGTAATGGAGGCTTCCTCCATGTAAAAGCTGTCGAAGGCTTCGCTGTTTAGCAGATGGTTCATAAATTCTTTGATGTTTTTGATTTCAAGTGCAATCATGTTCGTCTCCTTTAATGGGATGGAAAAGGATGGAAGGCGGGATGAAGTTTTTGGGGGCTTACCGGAGAAATGGTTATCTTCCTGTGCCGTCTTACGAACATAAGATTTTCTAAATGTTCCGGTCAGGATAATGGGGTAGGGGCGCAAACGGCATATATGCGGCATCCATGCCGCGATATGCCTTTCTCCGACGTCCTGTCGGAGAATTGCTGGTATAAAGCGGAACATTAAGAAAATCTAATGTTCTCCACAAGGCGCAGGAAGATAATCATTTCCCCGGTAAGCCCGTCAAGTTTTTAAGAAAATTCCCGTCTCTTTCCCTATTTAAGATGTTTGGGGCTTGCACCCAATATCTACCTAAGAGTCTAGCATATTTCCGGCGTTTCAGCCATATGTTTAAATCTAATCTTTCCCAAAATAAAAAATAGCCAAAAAGCCGGAGTGGGCAATGTCATAATCCGGACATGGACAGGCAGTGTTTCTCCGGCGTGCTTGTGAAGAACATTAGATTTTTTTAATGTTCCGTTTGCGTCCGATGCAAATTTTCTAAGCCGGAACATTTAGAAAATTTTATGTTCGTAAGACCGCATGCCAGAGAAACCCTGCCTGTCCATGCCCGGATTATGACATCGCCCGCTCCGTTATTTCGCCGAACCCCTCAAAACGACAAAAAATAAAAACAGGAAAATATCCTATACACCTTTTCAAATGGGATTTTTTGTGCTATCATATGTAGTAATGAAAACTACATTGTAAAATATATGAGGAAAAGTTATGTATAAAATTCTAATTGACAGTTGCGGAGAATTTACAAAGGAGATGGAAGCCAATCCGGTATTTGGACATGTTGCCCTACAGCTTCAGGTAGGGGAGTGGCACCAGATGGATGACGATACCTTTAACCAGGCTGAATTTTTGAAAAGAGTAGCGGCGTGCCCTGCCTGCCCTAAATCCGCATGTCCTTCCCCGGAACAGTATATAAAGCTGTTTGAAGGCTATGACGAGATTTATATTGTAACCTTATCCGGCAATTTGAGCGGAAGTTATAACAGTGCAAAAGCAGCGGTTGATATGTTTTATGAGACGAACGATACCGCTAAAATCCATATTTTTGATTCCTGCTCCGCCTCCATAGGAGAGACTCTCATCGGCTTAAAAATCCATGAGCTGGCAGAAGCGGGTTTAAGCTTTGAGGAAGTGGTGGTACAGGCGGAAGAATATAAGCTTTCCGTCAACACCTATTTTGTGCTGGACAATCTGGATACCCTGAGAAAGAACGGAAGACTTTCCGGCGTCAAAGCCATTGTGGCTTCCACACTGAATATCAAGCCGGTCATGGGAGCAACTGACGAGGGTGTCATTCTTCAGCTGGGACAGAAAGTCGGCATGAAAAAAGCCCTTACAAAGCTGGCGGAAACGGTCATTGTAGAGAAAGCGCCCACGCCGGGAAGACCTCTTATGATTTCCCATTGCAATGCGCCAAAGCGGGCAGCCTATGTAAAGGATATCCTGGAAAAAACAGGTTTGTTTTCTTCTATCGGGGTATTGGATACGGCAGGAATCAGCAGCATGTATGCAAATGACGGTGGTGTCATTATCGCGGTTTAGGGAAAAGGAAGCGTTTTGAAAGACTGATGGTTTCCCCATTATCCAGTTTATATTCCTTTTTTGTCTGAGAGAGGACATGGTTTTTGTTTAAGACCGTGTCTTTTTTTGCGAAGAAAAATTCGGGATGGTTGTCTACCCAGTGGTAGAAATCGCCAATTTCCCCCAGCATGGAAAGCACCGTCCCATCCTCTAAATGGACGTAAACAAGGTGGGAGAGACCCTTTGCATAGAGTATTTTATCCAAGGGGACGTAATGCGTCTCGGATTCTGCGCGGATTTCAATGGTAGGCACGCTTGCTGCAAGGTGGGATTTGTGGGCGTCTAAGATAAGCTGGTGCAAAGGAGGGGTAAGAACGGGCTTTTGAAGAAAAAGGAGTCCGTCGATAGCGTCTTTGTAGGAAAAGGTCGTGCCTTCAGGATGGCAGACTGCAATCTGTCCCGGTACGCCGGATGCCTTTAGCTGTTCTATCACGGCTTTGCCCTGGTCTTCGCCAAGGGTAATGTCAACGATAAACAGCTCGTATTTCATAGGGGCGCGCAAAAGACCTTCCAAATCCCCAAAGGCTTCGGTATACAGGGTGCCCGTTTCGCTGCAAAGGGCGGTATTAGCGCGCCCTAACAGTCTTTCTAGCTGTTTTCTGTCGGCAACATTATCGGCGATGACTGCAATATACATAAGAATCTCCATTCCGCCGCCTTTTCGTTGGCGGCAAGGTCAGTAATGAAATTTTACTTCTCTTACACGGCGCTTGCTTTTTTACAGAAAAAGAAATTCAATGGGCGAGCGGTAGAGAAGATAGACAATGACAGCCTGGATAATCAGAATCAAAGGCATACCGTACAAAAAATACCAGTGCCTTGTTTTGTGGCGGAAAAGAAACATGCCCAGGGTGGTCCCAAGGCTTCCGCCGAATATGGCAATGGTAAACAAAGTTGCTTCCGGGATACGGAAGCTCCTCTTTTTGGCTTTATATTTATCGATGCCCATGAGAATCAATCCCAGCAGATTGACAGAGGCGGCATAAATGACAATGGTAAGTACAACATCCACAAGCTTAATCCCCTTCTATTACTATATAAATACAATTATAAACCATATGGCAGCACAGACAATTATAATTTAAACAATAAGAAAACTAAACAATAAGCAATCTAAACGATATGCAGGCAAACAATAACGACGTAAATATTATGCAGCATGGTGTAAAACAGCATCATGAAACAGCATAGAAAATCTACATACTACTACATTTAAGATAACACAAAATAAGAGGGACTGCCATAGCAGAATGAAGGATGAATGAAAAATCCTTATCATAACCCTGCCTGGCAGCCCCGGATGGAAGAAAAAATCTTGTAAGCCTGTTTAGTTGTTTTCCAGCTCCTGCTTCTTCATGGCGCGGACCTTGCTGGCAAGACCGAAAAGGTTAATAAAGCCTTCTGCGTCGTGATGGTCGTATAAATCGCCTGTGGTAAAAGAAGCGATGCTTTCATTATAAAGGGAATAAGGACTGGTAGTGCCCGCCTTGATGATATTGCCCTTGTACAGCTTGAATTTGACTTCGCCGGTCACATATTCCTGAGTGGATGTAATAAATGCCTGAACCGCTTCGCGCAAGGGAGTAAACCACTTTCCTTCATAAACAATCTGGGCAAATTTATTCCCCATATCCAATTTCAGAGTGGTGGTCTCGCGGTCTAAAATCAGTTCTTCTAACTGCTGGTGCGCTTCGTAGAGAATGGTGCCGCCGGGAGTTTCATATACGCCCCGGGACTTCATGCCTACCACGCGGTTTTCCACGATGTCCACGATGCCGATACCGTGCTTGCCGCCCAAACGGTTTAACTCCTTGATAATATCGGAAACCTTCATTTCCTTGCCGTTTACGGATTTGGGAACGCCCTTTTCAAAAGTCATGGTCACATACTCGCCTTCGTCAGGCGCCTTTTCCGGCGTTGTGCCAAGCACCAGTAAATGATCGTAGTTGGGTTCGTTTGCAGGGTCTTCCAGCTCTAAGCCTTCATGGCTGATATGCCACAGGTTGCGGTCACGGCTGTAGGAACTGTCGGCGGAAAAAGGAAGGTCGATGCCGTGAGCGCGGCAGTATTCGATTTCCTCTTCACGGGAATTCATGGTCCACTTCGGATCCCTCCATGCCGCAATGATGCGAAGGTCGGGAGCCAGCGCCTTGATGCCCAGCTCAAAACGAATCTGGTCGTTTCCTTTTCCTGTTGCGCCGTGGCAGATAGCAGCGGCGTTTTCCTTGCGCGCGATTTCCACCAGTCTTTTGGCGATGGCGGGACGCGCCATGGAAGTGCCTAAGAGATATTTATTCTCATAAACGGCATGTGCCTGTACGCAGGGTACGATATACTCGTCGCAGAAAATATCCGTCAAATCCTCAATGTATAATTTTTCCGCGCCGGATGCCTTGGCTCTTTCCTCCAAGCCGTCCAGCTCGCTGCCCTGACCGCAGTCCACACATACGCAGATAACGTCGTAATCATAATTTTCCTTTAACCAGGGGATGATGGCTGTGGTGTCCAATCCGCCTGAATAAGCCAAAATAACCTTTTCCTTCATTAATAAAAGCCTCCATTTAATTTATCATACCAAATGTTTTGCGGCATGAAAACCGCTCTTTTTCCAATATACATCATAATGAAGAAGAATGCAATAGGGAAAATATGAATAAAATAATGAATATTCAGGGTTAAAATGTATAAAACAAAAGATTGTTGAATATTATGCAAAAAAGTTTTGCAATTATGCATGGAAAAATTTTGGCGGACAGTGGACGGATTTGGAAAAATACAGTATAATCTGTAAGGTAGCGTAAGAAGCATTGATTATTTTGTTTTATGGTTTTGAAAAGGTAATAAAGTCGGCGAAAGGATGAACGGGAAATGATTAAGGCAGGAATTATAGGGGCTACAGGCTATGCGGGAGGCGAGTTGGTAAGGCTTTTGACACAGCATAAGGACGCAGAGGTGGTCTGGTACGGCTCCAGGAGTTATATAGACCAGAGATATTCTTCCGTGTACGGGAATCTGTTCCGGATTGTGGATGAGAAGTGCATGGACGACAACATGGAGGCGCTTGCGGACCAGGTTGACGTGATTTTTACCGCAACGCCCCAGGGGCTTTGCGCTTCCCTTGTAAACGACGCTATTTTAAATAAGGTTAAGATTGTGGATTTAAGCGCGGATTTTAGGATTAAGGATGTGGCTGTTTATGAAAAATGGTACGGCATCGTGCATAAATCCCCGCAGTATATAGAGGAAGCCGTCTACGGTCTTTGTGAAATCAACAGGGAGGCTGTGAAAAAGGCGCGCCTGGTGGCAAATCCGGGCTGCTATACCACCTGCTCCATACTGACGGCGTATCCTTTGGTAAAGGAAGGGCTTATAGACGCCCATTCCCTGATTATAGACGCCAAGTCCGGTACATCGGGGGCGGGCAGGGGCGCCAAGGTCAACAATCTCTATTGCGAGGTCAATGAGAATATCAAGGCGTACGGCGTGACCACCCACCGCCACACGCCGGAAATCGAGGAACAGTTGGGCTATGCGGCAGGGGAAGCCATTACGGTTAATTTTACGCCCCATCTGGTTCCCATGAACAGGGGAATCCTGGCTACCGAATATGCAAAGCTTAAGAGGAAGCCTGACGGCAGCCTTCCTTCCTATGAAGAGATAAGGGCTGCTTATGACAAGTATTACGGCGATGAAAAGTTTATCCGCATCTTAGAGAAGGGGAGTATGCCTGAGACCAGATGGGTGGAGGGCAGCAATTATGTGGATATTAATTTTGTCATAGATGAAAGAACGGGGCGTATCATTATGATAGGAGCCTTGGATAACCTGGTAAGAGGGGCGGCAGGACAGGCAGTGCAGAATATGAACCTGATGTTCGGGCTGCTGGAAGAGGAAGGATTGGAAATGGTGCCTATGTTCCCGTAGGCGCCATTTTTGCGGTAATGCCTCCAAGAGTTATGCGGAAAAATGATGGGAATCCTGAAAATCTGAAAAGGCGGATTGTCATGTAGAGAAAGCATAAAAAGAAAGCATAAAAGGAAAGCAGAAAAGAAAACAGAGAAGAGAGAAGAAAATGTAGAAGGGAGGATGGGTATGTTTGTGGATTATCATGTACACACGGAATTTAGCGACGATTCGGTATATCCCATGGAGCAGGTGGTTAAGGACGCCATTGCTATGGGAATGGATGAAATTTGTTTTACTGACCATGTGGACTATGGCATCAAGGATGACTGGGACTGCGGGCATCCCATCAGATATCGGGGAAATGAGCCTCTTGCCAATGTGGACTATCCCCTGTATGATGTGAAGATAAAAGAACTGCAAAAACGGTACGGGGACAAAATCCGCATAAAGATGGGGATGGAATTTGGGATGCAGATGCACACCATAAAAGACTATGACGCCCTGTTTCAACGCTATCCCTTTGAAAGGCTTAAGCCCCTTATACGGGAAATTTTGCAGACGGTCATTGAAAGGGGAAAGGGCATAGAGTTTAACACCTCTTACCACAGGTACGGCTTGGCGGATACCACGCCTTCCATGGATATCCTGAAGCTTTATAAAGAACTTGGCGGGGAAATCCTTACCTTGGGCAGCGACAGCCACAAGCCGGAGCATCTGGGGGCATATATGGAAGAGGGAAAGCAGGCGTTAAAGAGCCTGGGTTTCCGGTTTTTCTGCACATATGAGAAGATGGAGCCGGTTTATCATACGCTGTGAAAGGGAAACAGGAAGAGGAGAGGTTTCTTGACATACTTTACATTGTATGGTAAGCTCAAAAGTGGTTAGGAACAACTAACTGCGGTTTGGAGGAGTAGCTGTGAAGTTTTATGAATTTGGAAATAAGAATCATCCGGTAATTCTTTTGCTGCCGGGGACCTGCTGTCATTGGAAGGCAAACTTTGGAACGGTAATCCCGCTTTTAGAGAAAGAATTTTATGTTGTCTGTGTATCCTATGACGGTTTCGATGAAACAGAAGATGCCATATTTCAGAATATGCTGACGGAAACAGAAAAAATAGAAAGCTATGTAAGGAATAATTGCGGCGGCAAAGTACACGCAGTTTATGGCTGCTCTCTGGGAGGGAGCCTCGTGGGACTGCTGGTGCAAAGGGAGAATATACATATCAGCCATGCCATTCTCGGCAGCTCCGACCTGGACCAGGAAGCCGGGACATCTGCCAAATTTAAGAGTTGGCTGATTGCCGTAATTCTGTCAGGGATGTTTCGGAAGGGGAAACTGCCTGGATTTATGAAGCGCAGGCTGGAGAAAAAGCCTGCGGATGAGAGAGTATATTATGACAAAATGCTGGGCTTATTTGGTGTGGGAAATACCCGGATGTCTTTTGTGAAGCGGGAAAGTATCCGGAACCAGTTCTACTCGGATTTGGTTACGCCGGTTGGAGATGGAATTGCCCTGCCCGACACAACGGTGCATATTTTTTATGCTGCAAAAATGGGAGAGAAATATCTGGAGCGATATCACAGACATTTCAAAAATCCGGACATACGCCGCCATGAAATGCAGCATGAGGAACTGCTGGTCTGCTATCCGAGGCAATGGGCGGAGGAAGTCAGAAACTGCTGTAAATTGTAATCTGAAATGAATGGAAAGCGCCCGGATAATTTGGAAATGAGAGAAAATGTATATGCTGGTCAGAATTATAATTGAGGGAATCGGGTTAAGTATACTCCTATTTATCATGTGCGCCGTTGGAATCAAAGACGGCGCTGTGGGAATGGTTCATATGTACCATAAGGATGTGCAGGACAAGTGCGTGGAAATGGAGTTGACCACTTATGAGCGTATCCGGAAAAGGGGCAAGGTCATGAAATTGTGTGGAATGCTGATTTATCTGGTCTATGTCCTTACTGTCGTATATGTGGTCGATGGCATCCGTGGTTTTCTGCCTGGATTTCTGCATATTTTTGCGATTCTCTCTATCATGAATTTATTTGACCGTTTGGTTATAGATGGTTATTGGGTCGGGCATACAAAAGCGTGGACGATTCCGGGAACGGAAGAATATAAGCCCTATATTAATCAAAAGGATAAGGCGGTAAAATGGGCAATAGGAACGGCAAGTTTTGCAGTTTTGGCGGCGGCAGTTTCAGCGGCTATGGAGGCGGCTGTGAAAATTTTTTAATCTGGGAAAGGTCATAGACGAGGAGAGACAGTTATGATTATGCAAAAGAAATATTGTATTTTGGGGCAGTAAGCCCCATCATTTTTAACTAATGGTTAGTTGAAACTAATAAATAATATACATAACTAACCGATGCGTATAGCTAACCAATACGTAAAGCTAACCGGGTAACGGATGTTAAGAAATGCTTATCCGGTTCTCATATTACAGCGTGATTGGACATCAGCAGCCCAATCAGGATTTCACAATTTTTAAGGAGGTTTTATATGAAAAAACAGTCTAATTTATCAAGGTTGATGGATTATGCCGGGGGATATAAGATTTTAATCTACCTTTCCTGGATACTGTCGGCAGTGAGTGCGCTGTTAGCCCTTGTGCCCTTTTGGTACATATGGCGCATCATTCATGATGTGCTAAAAAGTGCCCCGGATTTTTCAAAGGCGCGCCATATCACGGGATATGGCTGGAGCGCTCTGTTGTTTGCAGCTATTTCCATCATCATTTATATCACAGCTTTGATGTGTTCCCACATCAGTGCTTTCAGAATTGCTTCCAATATCAGGAAGGCGTTGATGGGACATATTATGGCGTTGCCCCTTGGGACAACGGAAAAGTACGGAAGCGGAAAGCTGCGGAGAATCGTCAATACCTCCAGCGTTGCCACGGAAACTTATCTGGCACACCGGCTGCCTGATAAAGCAGGGGCGGTTGTTACGCCCTTGGGACTGCTTGTTTTGCTATTGGCGTTTGACTGGCGGCTGGGGCTTCTTAGTCTCGTTCCCGTTGTGCTGGGATTTTTGATTATGATGAAAATGACCGGAAAGGACATGGAGCAGAAGATGAAGGAATATCAGAATGCCCTTTCGGATATGTCAAACGAAGCGGTGGAATATGTGCGGGGTATTCCCGTAGTTAAAACCTTCGGACAGACAATCTTTTCCTTTAAACGTTTTAAAACTGCCATTGATAATTATGAAAAATGGGTCATTATGTATACAAAGGCGCTGCGTCTGCCCATGATGCTTTATACGACGGCAATTAACGGCGTGTTTGCGTTTCTGATTGCCGGGGGGATTCTTTTTACAAGGGGCGGCGTGACAGATGAAATGTTATTAAATTTGATTTTTTATATTGTGATTACACCGGCTATCGGGACGATTCTGACGAAAATTATGTATATGAGTGAGGATACCATGATTGTAAACGATGCAATCGACAGGATTGACGAGGTACTGAAGGAGGAGCCGCTTCCAAAAAGCCGGATAAGCAATACGCCTTCCGATTATTCCATTACGCTGGAGCATGTCAGCTACAGCTATGATGGGAAAAAGAATGCCCTGGATGATGTATCCCTGGAAGTAAAAGCGGGACAGCGGGCAGCTCTGGTAGGGGCTTCCGGCGGCGGCAAAACCACCCTTGCAAATATTGTGACAAGATTCTTTGACCCGCAAAAGGGGCGGATACTCATAGGAAATACGGATATCCGCGAGATTCCCAAGGAGACTCTGATGAATACGATTTCCTTTGTATTTCAGAACAGTCATCTTATGAAAGGCACCATTTTGGAAAATGTGCGTATGGGAAAGCCCTCTGCGACACGGGAGGAGGTACTGGACGCTTTAGAGGCAGCCCAGTGTACGGATATTATTGAAAAGCTGCCGGAAGGCATAGATACAGTTGTGGGTACAGACGGCATTTACTTATCGGGCGGCGAGCAGCAGAGGATAGCCATTGCCCGGGCAATTTTAAAAAATGCGCCCATTCTGATTCTGGATGAAGCAACTGCTTTATGTATTTATGCACAACTTAGAGTAAAAAGAAAATTGAAAGCTGCAAGCCGCCGTATTAGACGGCTTTTATTTGTGCCTGCTTCTGCGCTGCAAGGTTGCTTTCAATGTAGCTCATTACCCGTTTGTGTTGATCTGCGAATTTGAATTTGATTTCAATGCCCTTGTCGGCGTGAACGTAAATCATTTCCACTAAATCAACTAAAATGCTGCGTTCTAGCTTTTGGATATTTTTGTATTTCAGAAAAGTTGTCAAATACGGGTCGTTGGCTGTCACGCCTTTGTCAAAGTCGCTCCGTTCTTTTTGCAGATTGTCAATGACTTCTTTTAGGTGTTCTGCCTGTTCTTCAAACTTGGCTTTCATACGGTGGTACTCGCTGCGTGTTATATCGCCGCTTTTCCAGTCCATATACAAGTTGTCTGTTATCCCCGTGATTTTGATTAGTTCCTGCTCCTTTGCTTTCAGCAGCTTGTCAATTCTGATTGTTTGGTCTGCCCTTATTGGGGCGTTATTGATTTCCTCTATCAACTGTGCCATATTATCTACTAAAGAGATTTGCGCCTGTACTGCTTTGAAAACAGCTTCTTCTAGCAGCTCGTCCTTAATGGTATGGCTTCCCGTGCATAAGTCCCTTGATTTCGTAACCCATGTTTTACAGTTATAATATACATATCCCTTTGAAGCCCGGCGGGTCATTCCCCGTTGGCAGTCTGCACAACGCAGGAAGCCGGAAAACAGATATACTTGTTTTGCCTTTGGGGAAACTCGCATATCACGCTGTAAAAGGTCTTGCACACTGTTATAGGTTTCTTCGTCAATGATAGCTTCGTGGGTATTTTCCACCCAAAACCAATCTTCTTCCGGGATAGGTACAATAGTATGAATTTTATAGCTCCGTACCTTGTGCCGCCCTTGTACCATATGCCCCATGTAGGTAGGGTTTTTCAGCATAAGGGTAATCGTCCGGGTAGACCAGTAAACGGTAGTCCCCTTTGCGTGGGGATTGTGGTAGTTCAAGCCTAAGCCCTTTTTGTATTCAGTCGGGCTTGGTACGCCTAAACCTATCAGCTTTTTTACAATCCCGCTTTTGCTCATGCCCTCTAAAAACCATGTAAAGATATTCTTCACAACCGGGGCGGTTTCTGGATTGATAACCAGCCTGTGCCTGTCGTCTGGGTCTTTCAGATAGCCGTATGGCGCAAATGCTCCGATAAATTCCCCGCTTTTGCGTTTACTGTCAAGCACACCACGAATTTTGATAGAGGTTTGACGGCAGAAATCATCATTTACAACATTCTGGATAGGAACGGCGATACTGTTCATCTGCTCCGGGAATTTGTAACTGTCCAGTGCAGGAAGCTCTAACGAAATGAAACGCACGTCTAAGGTTACAAAAAGGTGTTCCATGTAGTGACCTGCTTCAATGTAGTTTCTTGACAAACGGGACGGGTCTTTAACGATAACGCAGTTTACCCGCTTTGCCCGTATGTCAGAAAGCATACGCTGAAAATCGTCACGGTCAGAGTCCGTTCCAGTGTAGCCGTCGTCAATGTAAATATCGACAAGCTCCATTTCATCTTCGCTCATGTCAAGGTACTGCATGAGCCTTTGTTTCTGGTTCTCAACGCTGTAACTGATGTCGTGTCCGTCCTCTTTGGAAAGTCTTATGTAGAGTGCAACCCTCCAAATCTTGATAACTGTTTCTTTTAGGGATTGAGTTTGTTTTCTAATGCGTGGCATATTTACCTCCAATCCCCTATAACCACAAACCGATCATAACACACTTTCACAAAAAAATCAGCCCCTTTTTAGGCTGATAAAATGATTTTTTAAGAGTGTCCCTAAGTCGCTCCCGTCTGCTGCAAATGATACCCTCACGGTAGTAGAACCGCAGCGGAAGCAGTAAGGGTTTTTTATCTGCTGCAAGTAATTCAAAAATCTTTCGGCGGGTGGTAAATCAGTATCAATTTTCACTTGGTTTATATCTGTCAGAGTGGCTTTGTTAATACTGCCATATTCTAAACAGCTCATTTCTTCTAATACGCTTGAACTATAATTCATTTTCATATTCTCCTTGCTAAGTTGTTCTTTTCCCGAAAAACAGCTTATAAGGTCTGAATGGTTGCAAAAATTTTATAGGCAGCTCGGACGGCTTGGCAGCTCCACGGGACTTGCACCCCTCTCATTCTTATGAGTAA
>N._stephensi_709_foregut__coassemble_74_pt1 | contig 39286 bp, 36 predicted proteins | sample N__stephensi_709_foregut__metabat2_low_PE_012 | metagenome-assembled genome bin N | reverse complement strand
TGAAGATGAAGTAAAACATGAAACTGCTGTCATGATTAAAGAAATGGAGAGCAGGGCAAAAGAGGAAGCGGACAAAAAGGCAAAGGAATACGTGGTAAATGCCATTCAGAAATGTGCGGCGGACCATGTGTCAGAAACAACGATTTCCGTTGTACAGCTTCCTAATGATGAAATGAAAGGTCGTATTATCGGCAGAGAGGGTAGGAATATCAGGACTCTCGAAACATTAACCGGTGTGGATCTGATTATCGATGATACGCCGGAAGCGGTAATTCTGTCAGGATTTGATCCGATTCGGAGAGAAGTAGCCCGCATTGCCTTGGAAAAATTGATTCTGGACGGACGGATTCATCCGGCAAGAATTGAAGAAATGGTAGAAAAGGCACAAAGAGAAGTAGAAGTTATGATTAGGGAAGAAGGAGAGGCAGCAACACTTGAGGTTGGTGTTCACGGTATTCATCCCGAGCTTGTACGTCTGCTTGGTAAGATGAAATTCAGGACCAGCTATGGTCAAAATGCGTTAAAGCATTCTATAGAAGTTTCCCAGTTGTCGGGGTTATTGGCAGCGGAAATGGGAATGGATGTAAGGATGGCAAAGCGTGCAGGACTGCTTCATGATATCGGTAAGGCAGTCGATCATGAAATGGAAGGATCCCATATTCAGTTAGGGTCTGAGTTATGTAGAAAATATAAGGAATCTGCGACGGTCATTAATGCGGTTGAGTCCCATCATGGCGATGTGGAGCCGCAGACCTTGATTGCATGTATTGTTCAGGCGGCAGACACCATTTCTGCGGCAAGACCGGGTGCAAGAAGAGAGACTTTAGAAACATATACAACCAGATTAAAACAATTAGAAGATATCGCAAACAATTTCAAAGGTGTAGAAAAATCTTTTGCTATTCAGGCAGGTAGAGAGATTCGTGTTATGGTAGTTCCAGAACAGATTACGGATACGGATATGGTGCTGTTAGCCCGTGATATTTCAAAGCAGGTTGAGGCCGAGTTAGAATATCCGGGACAGATTAAGATTAATGTTATCCGGGAATCAAGAGTCATTGATTATGCAAAATAATCTTGTATAACGTAATTATGAGAAAGAAGCTGATTCTTTTAAGAACCGGCTTCTTTTTTTATGCTTGTATTTCCCGTATAGATATTGTATAATATGCGAGGTGTATGATTGTATACAATTAAACAATTTCGGGATGGTGAAATGATGAAAGCTTATAAGAACATGTCAAGAGAAGAATTGCTGAAGTTACAGAAGGAATTGGATGCCGACTATGAAAAGGCTAAAGGAGAAGGGTTAAAGCTGGATATGTCCAGAGGAAAGCCTTCGGCGGAGCAACTGGATTTGAGCAAGGAAATGTTGGATGTTGTCAGCTCAGAATCCAACTGTAAAACAAAAGAGGGGATAGAGTGTCGTAATTACGGGGAGATGGAGGGAATTCCCGCCGCAAGGAAGTTGATGGCGGATATGATGGGAACTGTGCCGGAAAAAGTTATCGTTTGTGGAAACGCGAGTCTTAATGTGATGTTTGATACGGTTTCCCGTTCCATGACCCATGGCGTATGCGGCTCAACACCGTGGTGCAAGCTTGATAAGGTAAAATTTTTGTGTCCGGTGCCGGGATATGACAGACATTTTTCCATTACAGAATATTTTGGGATTGAAATGATTAATATTCCCATGTCTGAATCAGGACCCGATATGGATTTGGTTGAAAAATATGTCAGTGAGGATGAGACAGTAAAGGGAATCTGGTGCGTACCTAAGTATTCCAATCCCCAGGGCGTGTGCTATTCTGATGAGACGGTAAAAAGAATGGCTGCCTTGAAGCCTGCGGCGGAGGATTTCAGGATTTACTGGGATAATGCCTATGCGGTCCATCATTTATATGAGGAAGAGGAGAAGCAGATTCAGCTGTTGGATATTATTTCTGAATGCGAGAAGTGTGGAAATCCGGATATGGTTTTTGAATTTGCATCTACATCCAAGGTTTCCTTTCCGGGCGGCGGCATTTCAGCTGTAGCAGCTTCTGAAAGGAATTTGGAATATATTAAAAAGTCCATGACTATTATGACAATCGGATATGATAAAATCAATCAGTTAAGACATGTCAGATTTTTTAAAGATATTGAAGGAATGAAGGTGCATATGATGAAGCATGCTGCATCTATCAGACCCAAATTTGAGGCAGTTCTAAAGGCATTGAATGAAGAACTGGGAGAACTTGGGATTGCGACGTGGATTGAACCTAAGGGCGGATATTTCATTTCCTTTGATGCAATGGAAGGCTGTGCAAAAAAGATTGTTGAAAAATGCAAGGAAGCGGGCGTTGTCATGACGGGAGCGGGTTCTTCCTACCCTTATAAGAAGGATCCGAAGGACAGCAATATCCGTATTGCGCCTACGTTCCCTACCTCTGAGGAACTGGCAAAGGCAACGGCAATTTTTGTCCTTTGTGTAAAGCTGGTATGCGTAGAGAAGTTATTGGAGGAAAAATAGATGGCGGAGCAGTTTGAAAGGCTGGAGCGGAAGCTGGTTTACCGTGGACATATCGTTGACTTCTATGAAGACACCGTAAAGGTGCCCAATGGAAATGTGGTAAAATGGGATTTTATTGGTCATAAAGGTGCAGCTGCCGTTGTGCCGGTGCTGGATGATGGCAGAATCCTGATGGTTAAGCAGTTCCGCAATGCATTAGACAGGGAAACGTTGGAAATTCCTGCAGGAGGGCGAAACGGGGCGGAGGAGCCTTTTATAGAATGCAGCCACAGAGAGTTGGAGGAAGAAACCGGATACAAATGCGAAATGGAGGATATGGAATTTTTGATTTCCATTTACACTACGGTGGCTTTTTGCAATGAAAAAATTGAGGTATATGTGGCGAGAAACCTGAAACGGAGTAAACAGCATCTGGACGAGGATGAATTTATCAATGTCTATCCCTATACAACCGATGAGCTGAGCAGACTCATATATGAAGGGAAAATCCAGGATGCAAAAACCGTCGCTTCCCTTATGGCGTATATGAACAAATATGTTAATAAATAATACCCGATAGTAAGTGATAAAATCACGAAGAAAATAGTAAAAAGGCTATGTTTTGGAAGTTTAAAGCATAGTCTTTTTTTATTTTTGGCAGTAAAACTCTCTCTGTCTTTTTTGTTTTTGGCGATAAAAAACAGCTTTTTTCATTTTACGTTTTTGGCAATTTAAAAATAAAAAACAGGTTGGGACTTCATAGTTGCAAATTGCGGACATATATTGAATAGTAAGGCTGTGTTAAAGGATGGATGAAGTGCGGGCAAGGAAAAGGACAGAAAGAAGCGGAATCGGAAAATGGCTTCCCCTGGCGGCGGGAATTCTCTGCGGTATTGCCATTGTATGGATGTTCTGGGAATCCTTATTACAGGATGAAATGTTCTTTGGAACGAGATTGTTTGAAAGCGAAAAGTATATAGAGTATAAAAGTATTCCCTATTTTGTATATCTTTTAAAAATCAGAGGGCTTCAGGCTGCTTTCATTCTTTTTATGGAGATTTTGCATAAAAAGAAAACAGGACTGTTTTTGTGGGCGTGGCTGACAGGCTGTGGCTTTGGTATGGGAGGCTGCATTATGGTGCAGCGGTGGGGGATGATGGGAGCGCTGGGTTATCTTCTTATGATATTACCACATTATATCTGCTATTTTTATGCGTATAGCCAATGCTGCAAAAATGACTATTCCGGTCAAAACGGAAGCGGCGGAAGAGAACGTAATTATAGAAAAATGGGGAAGAATTTATTGATAATGGGAGTTGTCATAACGGGAATTGTCTTAGAATGTTATGTAAATCCATTTTTTATAAAATTATTTGCAAATTTATTTTTATAAAAAAATTACAAGATATTGTAAAGGGAAAAAAGCAATGTCATAGATGTTGGGATTTAGTGTCAAATTCCCTTATTTTCGGGAATTTCATGTAAATTTTCTATTTGCTTTTATCGGAATTTCTGATTATAATAGAATTTAAGTTGACATAGATTGTCATAAGTTTGTGTTGAGGAAGGGTTATATTTTTTATGGAACAGGCGATAGAACAGTTCGTTACCTATTTACATAATGTCAAAAAAACATCTGCCAATACAGAGCTGTCTTATCGCAGGGATTTGAAAAAGGTAATTATCTTTTTGAACTCCAAAGGGTTGACTAATTGGGTCAACGTAAAGAAGGAAGACCTTGAGGAATATGTTGCTTCCATGAAGGAGCAGCATTTTGCCACGGCGACTGTTTCCAGGAATATCGCTTCCATGAAGGCGTTTTTTCATTATCTCTGTCAGGAAAAACTGATTGAAAAAGATATTTCGGAGAGCTTAAAAGCGCCCAAAATAGAAAAGAAAATGCCGGAAATTCTCACAACGGAAGAGGTTGTCAGGCTTTTAGAACAGCCTTCGGGGGACTCTCCCAAGGAAATTCGGGATAAAGCCATGCTGGAGCTTTTGTATGCTACGGGAATCCGTGTGACGGAGCTGATTACCTTAAAAATCAGTGAGGTAAATCTTCCCATGAGCTTTATTGTCTGTAAGGACGCCCACAAGGAAAGAGCCATACCCTTTGGAATGGCTGCGAAAAATGCCTTGATTAAATACATGGCTGAAGCAAGGGAGCAAATGGTGGAGGACAAGTCCTCCGATATTCTTTTTGCAAATTGCTCGGGAAGCCCCATGAGCAGACAGGGCTTTTGGAAGCTGATAAAGTATTATTCCAAAAAAGCGGGAATTACGGCTGATATTACTCCCCATACGCTGCGCCATTCTTTTGCCGCGCATCTGGTGGAAAACGGGGCGGATTTGAGAAGCGTACAGGAGATGCTTGGACACTCGGATATTTCTACAACACAGATTTATGCCAACATGAATCACAATCGTATCCGGGAGGTTTATGCCAAGGCGCATCCGAGAGGATAGGCGGAGCGTTTGGTTGTTATAAAATAAATTTGCTATAAAGTATTATACTTTAAAGTTGCCGCAGACTTACTTTGCCAAACTTAGTAAGTCCGCGGCAGTTATTTTTTTGCCCGAAATATGTCATCCGTCCAAAACATATTATTCGCCCTAAATATATTATCTGTCCGTCCAAATATATTATCCATCCAAAATATACTATCTGTCCGAAAGAGGTTATTTGTCTGAAATGTATCAGCAGCTTTCGGCAATATCATAAATCAGTTTCTCGCTGTCAGCCCATCCTAAGCAGGGGTCGGTAATGGATTTTCCGTAAACGCCGCCGCCGATTTTCTGGCAGCCTTCTTCAATGTAGGATTCAATCATAACTCCCTTTACCAGTTTGTGAATATCCGGATTCAATTTTCTGGAATGAAGGACTTCCTTTACAATTCGGATTTGCTGGAAAAACTGTTTGCCGGAATTGTTGTGGTTAGCGTCAATAACGGTAGCGGGATATTGTAAATCGCGCTCGCCATACATTTCCAGAAGTCGGCTCAAATCCTCGTAGTGGTAATTGGGGAAGCTTCTTCCGTACTGGTTGACAGAGCCCCTCAATATTGTATGCGCCAAAGGGTTTCCTGTTGTTTTTACCTCCCAGTTCCGGTAAATAAATTCATGGGGATGCTGTGCCGCATATACGGAATTCAGCATAACCGATAGATCGCCGGAGGTGGGGTTTTTCATTCCCGCAGGCACATCAAAGCCGCTGACTGTAAGACGGTGTTGCTGGTCTTCAACGCTCCTGGCGCCGATTGCAACATAGGAGAGCAGGTCGTGGACGTATCTCCAGTTTTCGGGGTAAAGCATTTCATCCGCCGCCGTCAGGCCGGATTCCTCCATAGCGCGGATATGGAGCTTGCGCACTGCTATAAGCCCTGCCAGAAGGTTTGGTTTTTTTTCGGGGTCCGGCTGATGGACGAAGCCTTTATAGCCTTCCCCGGTAGTGCGGGGCTTGTTGGTATAAATACGTGGAATCAGGATACACTTGTCCGAAACCTTATCATTAATTGCCGCAAGACGATTTACGTAATCGCAGACGGAGTCCTCATTATCAGCGCTGCAGGGTCCGATAATCAGGAGAAATTTATTGCTTTCCCCTGTAATAACCTTTTTTATTTCCTCATCCCGCTTTTCCTTCAGCAAAGCAAGTTCCCGGGGAAGAGGGTGTTGTTCCCTGATTTCCGCAGGAGTAGGAAGCTTTTGTAAAAATTCAAAACTCATAATACTGCCTCTTTCTTCAAAATTTTCCTTTTTTGTAAATTCTCATGTATCAACAGCGTTTATTATAGTATATATATTTTTTTAGTGCAAGGAAATTAAAGAAACAATGGGCAATCTGGCTTACAGGCAGGCTGAACAAATATCCTTTTATGCCGATGTGGGGGACAAGAAGGAATATACTGAAAAGGCGGATACACAGGGCGAGAACATTGATAAAAAATGCGTGCGTTGCTTTGTTTAAGCCGTTCAAAATACTGGTTAAAAGAGAGCCAAGATAGAGAAAGGGACACATAAAGCTCAGGGAGCGGATGAAAAGCCCGGCTTCTTCGCTGTGGAAAAGAAATTCTCCCAATATAGGACCGGTTATGTAAAAGAACGCCGTTGCGCAAAATCCCATAAACAGGCAAAAGCCCGTGCTGGTAAAAATTGCCCTGGAAATTTTGGCAGGATTCCCTTTAGCGTCAGCTTCTGAAACATAGGGGAGCAGAAGTACGGATATGGAACCGGTTATAGCCTGAGGGAAAAGAATCAGGGGCAGCGCCATTCCTGTCAAAACACCATAGATGCTTAGAGCCTGAGAGTTGGAAAGCCCAAATACGCAGAGCTGGCGTGGGAGATGGATGGCTTCGATGCTTTGGAGAAAGTTTAAAACAATGCGGTTTACGCTTAAGGGAATGGCAAGGATTAAAAGTGGTTTTAACTGTCCCGCAATATCATAGGAGGGCATCTGTGGAAGGAGGTGCTTTCTTTTTCGGGAGCGGCTGTTATAAAAGCGGGTTATGGCAAGAATACTTAAAAGGGAGGAAACGATTTCCCCCAGGACAAGCCCCGCAACAGCTATGGATACTTTAGGTTCTAAATGATGTTTGTTGCAATAGAAGAAAATCAGATATACGCTGAGCACACGGATTAACTGCTCAATAAGCTGGGTAACGGAGGGGACAGAGGTTTTCTTTAAGCCGTAATAATATCCGTTAATACAGCTGTGCACAGCGGCAAAAGGGAGGGAGAGGGCATAAATGCGTACCAAAGGGGCGCAACGTTCCTCCAGTAAAAACCGGTTTGAAATAGGAAGGCTGTATTCAAATAAAACAAAGCCCATGGTAAGGGATAAAAATACGGATAAAAAAAGCCCGCACATTAAAACGGAAACGGAAAAACGGTGTTCCCTTCTTGCTTCATATGCGGCAACATGTTTGGAGATGGAAGTCTGGATACCGGCTGCGGTTAAAGAAAAGGAAAGCGCCATGACGGGCGCAAGCAGCTGGTAAATTCCCATGCCCTCCTCCCCGATATTCCGGGATAAAAAAATACGGTAGAAAAAACCAATGATACGGCTTATGATGCCGGTTGCGGTCAGGATAACGGTTCCGGTAATAATAGGATTTTTTTTCAAGGACGACACTCCAGAAGCATAATTCCATAAAATATATGCGAAAGCAGGGAACCTAAGAACAGCTTCCCTCCGCCAAGGAAACGGAAAGCTGCCAAAGATGCAGTATTTGTCGATAATATGACAGTTAAAGCCTATGGAAAGAAGGCTGTCTTTTACGGAAAGTGGTATAATAAGAAAAACCGCAAGTCTTTAATATTTCTGCTGCAGTGTTGAAGCCGGCGGCAATATCCTCCGGCTTATGGGCGTCGGAGCCGACGGTAATGATTTCCCCGCTGAGATCCTTGTAGAGTCTGATGATCTCGGGAGCAGGATTAACTGACGAAAGAGGCTTTCTAAGTCCTGAAGTATTACATTCAATTCCTTTGCCCATTGCAATGAGCGTTTTCAGAATTTCTTCCAGTATATTCCGGTAATCCATGCTGTTGTAAGGAGCAGCGTCGCCAGGGAGGTAGCGGGCAATATAGTCTAAATGTCCATATACGTCAAAATTGGAAAAGGCTTTGATGTTGTCAAGGGTTTCCTCAAAATAGGCAAGACAGCATTCCTCCGGTTTCTTCCCATGAAAAAAGGCGGGATAGTAAGGGTCTGCGCCCTTGCACAGATGGGATGAAGCAATAATAAAATCAAAATCCCGGGATTCTGAAAGAAGGATGTTTTGTTCTGCACAGCAGGGCTGTAAACCGATTTCAATACCAAAAAGGATTTCTGTTTTACCGGTATATTTTTGGCGGAGCCTTAAAAGCTCACGGAGATAGGAATCCACATTGAGGATAAAGGAATTCTGCTCCATATCTTCCGAATAGGGAAAGTCAAAATCATTATGCTCGGTAAAGCACATGGTGCGAAGTCCTTTCCGGATGCCGGCTTCAATCATTTCCTCCATGGGGCTGTCACAATCGCCGGAAAAATAGGAATGTAAATGAAAATCGGATAAAATGTCCATGAATCAATGCCTGCCTTTCTGGTGGAATCCGATACTGCAATCCAATCATAGCATAATACGGAATGAAAATCTTCATTTCTTTTTATTTTCTTTCATTTTCTTTTCAATTTTATCTTGCTATTTTGGGACAAATTGGTTACAATAAATTTGCTGACAAAATTCTGTCATTCCATTTGTTTCCAGATGGCTGGCGGAATAATATATTAAAATTTCATTTTAGGAGGAATTAAAATGGCAGTAAAAGTAGCAATCAATGGTTTTGGCCGTATTGGTCGTCTTGCATTCAGACAGATGTTTGGTGCAGAAGGTTATGAAGTTGTAGCAATCAACGATTTGACAACACCTTCAATGTTAGCTCATTTATTAAAATACGACTCTTCCCAGGGAAGATATGTAGCAGTGGGCGAGGAAAACCAGGTTACAGCAGATGACGAAGCTGGTACAATCACAGTAAAAGGTAAAACAATCAAAATTTACAAAGAGCCGGATGCAAATAACTGCCCTTGGGGTGAAATCGGTGTTGACGTAGTATTGGAGTGCTCCGGTTTCTATACATCTAAAGCAAAAGCACAGGCTCACATCAATGCCGGCGCAAAGAAGGTTGTTATTTCCGCACCTGCTGGAAACGACCTTAAGACAATCGTTTACAATGTAAACCATGAGACATTAACAGCAGAGGATCAGATTATTTCCGCTGCTTCCTGTACAACAAACTGCTTAGCTCCTATGGCTAAAGCATTAAATGACTTAGCTCCCATTGAGTCCGGTATTATGTGTACAATCCACGCTTATACAGGCGACCAGATGATTCTTGACGGACCTCAGAGAAAAGGCGATAAGAGAAGAAGCCGTGCAGGCGCTTGCAACATCGTTCCCAACTCTACAGGCGCTGCAAAGGCAATCGGTCTTGTTATTCCTGAATTAAACGGAAAATTAATCGGAGCTGCACAGCGTGTTCCTACCCCTACAGGTTCTTCTACATTATTATTCGCAGTAGTAGACAAAGAGGTAACAAAGGAAGAAGTAAACGAAGCTATGAAAGCACAGGCTACAGAGTCCTTCGGTTACAATACAGAAGAAATCGTTTCTTCCGATATCATCGGTATGAGATTTGGTTCTTTATTCGATGCTACCCAGACTATGGTTTCTCCTTTACCCGGCGGAAAAACACAGGTAGAGGTTGTTTCCTGGTATGACAATGAGAACAGCTACACATCCCAGATGGTTCGTACAATCAAATACTTTGCTGAGTTAGGCTAATCCTGATTGGTACAATCTGAAGAATTAAGTAAAGACCTTAAAGGGTCCGGTCATTTGGACCGGACCCTTTGTATATTAAAAAAATTAGGAGGCAATAGAAATGGGATTAAACAAAAAATCAGTTGATGACATCAATGTAAGCGGAAAGCGCGTTTTAGTAAGATGCGACTTTAACGTACCGCTCAAAAATGGGGAGATTACAGACGATACCCGTATCAAGGCGGCGCTTCCCACTATCGAAAAATTATTAAAGGACGGCGGCAAGGTTATTCTCTGCTCCCACTTAGGAAAAGTAAAGAACGGACCCAACGAAGGAGAATCCTTAGCGCCTGTTGCTAAGAGACTTTCCGAGAAGTTGGGAAAAGAAGTAAATTTCGTAGCTGATTACAACGTAACAGGCGAAGCTGCTACCAAAGCAGTAGAGGCTATGAAAGAAGGAGATGTTGTACTGCTTCAGAATACACGTTTCCGTGGCGCAGAGGAGACAAAGAACGGGGAAGCTTTCTCCAAGGAACTGGCAGACCTCTGCGACGTATATGTATGCGACGCTTTCGGTTCTTCCCACAGGGCGCATGCTTCCGTTGCAGGTGTGACAGAGGTTGTACGCGCAAAGGGCGGCGAGTGTGCAGTTGGTTATCTGATGCAGAAGGAAATCGACTTCTTAGGCAATGCGGTTGAGAATCCCGTAAGACCTTTTGTTGCAATTCTCGGCGGCGCAAAGGTTGCTGATAAGCTGAATGTTATCAACAACTTACTTGAAAAATGCGATACCCTAATCATCGGCGGCGGAATGGCTTTCACATTCTTAAAAGCACAGGGCTATGAGGTAGGTAACTCCTTAGTGGATAATGAGAAGCTTGATTACTGCAAGGAAATGATGGATAAGGCAGAGAAGCTTGGCAAGAAATTACTGCTTCCCGTTGATACCACGATTGCAGCGGCTTTCCCCAACCCCATTGACGGACCTATTGACGTACAGGTTGTGGATGCTGACAAGATTCCTGCTGACATGGAAGGACTTGATATCGGCACCAAGACAGCAGAATTGTACGCAGATGCAGTAAAATCTGCTAAGACCGTTGTTTGGAACGGACCTATGGGCGTATTTGAGAATCCCACCCTTGCAGCAGGCACCATCGCAGTTGCAAAATCCCTGGCTGAAACAGATGCTACCACCATTATCGGCGGCGGCGATTCCGCAGCAGCGGTTAATCAGTTGGGCTTTGCGGACAAGATGAGCCATATTTCCACAGGCGGCGGCGCATCCCTTGAATTTTTGGAGGGCAAGGTACTTCCCGGCGTAGATGCAGCTGATGATAAATAAGCGGTAAATTTAAGGAGGATTTCGTTGAGTACAGGTAAAAAAACCGGCGGAATAGTTATGTCCGTTGTTGGCGGCATTGTGCTTTTCATTGCAGTTTCTTTTGCCATTGCTTTTCTGGTAGTAGGAGGCGCAATGGGAAAAGCAAAAGAGGCTTCAGAGGACGAACTGGAAAATTTCTATGCATATGCAGTGGAAACCGAGGGTGTCATTACGAATGTAGATGATGGTTTGACAACGGTTGGGTACTATGCAGAAGAAGAGGACAGTTACTATCAGAGTACATTTTCGGTTTCCAACAGTGCATTCAGAGAAGGGGATTCTGTTGTTGTCTATTATAATAGAGAATATCCCGCATCCGGTTGTATGGCGCCGGATTTGGTGGAAGGGACTTATGAAACGCTTGGCACTATATTTTATAGTGTGGGAGCAGGCGTAGGCATCTTTTTCGGAATCATCGGGCTGGGGCTTTTAGCTGGAGGCATTATCCTCATTAAGAAATCCAAAATTCCTAATCAAAATTAGGCTCGTAGGGTTTATCTAAATATATTGTGAAAGTAGGAAGTAAGATGTTAAATAAGAAAAAGAAGGAAGCAAGAGTTATTTTTGTTATTAACCGAGAAACAGAAGAGAAAATTAGTCTCTATGGATGGGTCAAAGAAGATAAAGAAACGAAAACTTTTGTTATCTACGATGCTACAACACCTACTGTTTGCACTCACGAATATGATTTAGAAACATACGAATGGAAATACGCAAAGAAAAGGATTTTCAATTTTAGGTAATTATACCACATGAATTGTGGGATTAAATGAATTAAAGGAGAATAAAAGAAAATGGCAAGAAGAAAAATTATCGCCGGAAACTGGAAGATGAACATGACTCCCAGCGAGGCAGTAGAATTAGTAAACACATTAAAACCTCTGGTAGCGACAGATGAGGCGGACGTCGTTTTCTGCGTACCGGCTATCGATATCATTCCTGTTATGGAAGCAGCGAAAGGCTCAAACATCCAGGTTGGCGCAGAAAACATGTATTTTGAGGAGAAGGGCGCTTTCACAGGCGAGATTTCCCCCAATATGCTGACAGATGTTGGTGTAAAATATGTTGTTTTGGGTCATTCTGAGAGAAGGGAATATTTTGCAGAGACATCTGAAACCGTCAACAAGAAGATGTTAAAGGCTTTTGAGCATGGTATCACACCTATTATGTGCTGCGGGGAATCCTTAGAGCAGAGAGAACAGGGCGTAACCATGGACTTTATCCGCCAGCAGGTTAAGGTTGGTTTCCTTGGGGTAACCGCAGACCAGGCAAAGACGGCAGTTATCGCTTACGAGCCTATCTGGGCTATCGGAACAGGCAAGACAGCTACCACAGAGCAGGCGCAGGAGGTTTGCAAGGGCATCCGCGAGTGCATCGCAGAAATCTATGATGATGCAACGGCAGAAGCTATCCGTATCCAGTACGGCGGCTCCGTAAATGCGGCGACAGCGGCAGATTTATTCTCACAGCCTGACATTGACGGCGGTCTGGTCGGCGGTGCAGCATTGAAGCCTGATTTTGGCAAGATTGTGAATTATAAATAATAAGTTCTTGGTAAAAATCTGATAGTTAGAAAATGCAGTAAAAAAGGGATATCAAGGAAAGAGATTTCTTTGATATCCCTTTTAGTGCTTTGGGGGTTGACAAAGCTATCAAAATTTGTGTGGTGTTATCTCTAGTCTGTTTGTGCATTTTACCGTTCAAATTTGCATCTCACATTTTTTCTGTTGATTTCATTTGCAGCATGATGTATGTTGAATCTATCAGCTGAAACGCAAAATGAAAAGAATGAAATGGAGAGTTTTAAAAATGGGAGTTATACTATTTGTGGTTTTTACGGTTATGGAAATTGCGCTTACAGTGCTTTGCTTCACAAAATACAAAGGACTTTGGCACAGAAACAGATTATTTTTCTGGGCGGCTGAATTTGTCCTTATGCTGCTTGTGATTCTTTTGCCTGTAACGGGGCAGAAATGGAGATTCACAGGCTGTCTCATTATTCTTGGAATACGCCTTGCCATATCCTGTCTTACGTATCTTATAAAGCGCGGCAGCACCCAAAAAGAAAAAACAAAGGCAAAAGCGGTTTTCGGTACTGTTATGAGCATTATCCTTATCGGTTTCTCACTTTTCCCTGCCTTTATTTTCACAGGCTATTCGGGACTTAAAACAAACGGTCAGTACGAAGTAATGGAAACCCAGGCAATCCTTATCGACAACAGCAGACTTGAAACTTTTGAAAACGACGGCTCCAACCGTGAGATACCCGTTCACTTTTACTACCCCAAGGGCGGTGAGGCAGACTGTCCTCTTGTATTATTTGCTCACGGCTCCTTTGGCTATTATCAGAGTAATGCTTCACTGTATGCGGAGCTTGCAAGCAATGGCTACGTTGTAGCAAGCATAGACCACCCGTATTACGCTTTCTTTACAAAGGACACAGAGGGCAAAACAATTATCATTGATATGGGGTATATACAGACTGCTGTTGCTACGCAGAATAGTCCTAATTTTACGGAGAATGATTATAATATTGTAGGGGAATGGATGTCTGTCCGTACAGCGGATGAAAACTTTGTGCTTGATACCATAAAAGCCGCTAAAGATGCAGGGGCACTTGATGCGGCATGGTATACACAATCAGAGGATGTCAAGGCGGAAGTTCTCAGAGCGCTTGAAATGACAGACACAAAAAAAATCGGGCTTACGGGACATTCTATCGGAGGCGCGGCAGCGGTACAGCTGGGCAGAGAGCGCGATGACATAACGGCGGTAGTTGACATTGACGGCACGATGCTGGGCGAATATATATCATATAACGGTGGAAAGCTCAGCTACAACCCCGAGCCTTACCCGATACCGATACTTTCGCTTGATAATGAAAGTCATTGGGAGTCCTATGTTGTGAATGAATCTGATGAAGAAACAGGATATGTGCAGCAGGTAAACAAATATTTACTTGACAATGCCATTGACGGCAGGGAAGCACATTTCGACGGCACGGAGCATATGGATTTTACGGCCCTGCCGCTTCTTTCTCCCACATTATCGAAAATGCTGGGAAAAGGCGATGTGGATTCAACTGAATTTATCCCCGAAATGAATGGCATCATTCTGAATTATTTTAATTATTATCTTAAAGGAGAGGGCGAACCGAATATTGAACCCTGGAATACACAGACAGCGGGTAATTAATCAAGACATGACAGATCGCTTCCAAAAAACGTCAGGTATTTGTCGTACAATGCCCAGACAGTGTTGCGCTCAATGTTCGGCAAGTATATTGCATATGATTATAAATATTTCTCAAATAAAAAAAGATGAAAAGGAGCGGCTGGAAATTTATTGCCATGAGGTAAACAATGAAATAACGGAGATCGTCCGTTTTGTTAAATCCATACAGGGACAGCTTACGGGGATTGTAGAAGGAGCACAGTATGAAATTCCTGTTTCCAACGTATTTTATATTGAAGGAGTAGACAACAAAGTATTCATTTATTGCGAAAAACAGGTATATGAAACACGTCAGAAGCTGTATGAGATGGAGGAAGATTTATGGGAAAAGCATTTTCTGCGCGTATCAAAATCCGTGCTGTTGAATCTCATGAAGATTGAGTCGATAAAATCCTCGCTGAACGGCAGATTTATAGCTGTCCTTCAAAACGGAGAACAAGTTATTGTTTCAAGAAAATATGTGCCTGAGCTGAAAAAAGCTCTGAAAGGTGGAAGCTTATGAGCCTTAAAGAAATACTTTACAGGTCACTTATGATATATTTTATTCTTGTTACCTGTATTACAGCGGGAATTGCGGTCCTTGGTTCAGCTTTGGACCCTGATGCAAGCTTTGGATATAGCGCATTTGTTTCGCCGTTCATTTTTGCGGCGCTGGGAGTTATTCCGAATCTGTTTATGTACTCTTCCAAAGAGTTATCAGATAAGCAGATGATTCTGCGCAAAATGATGCAGTTTATGGTTATAGAAGCAGAAGTATTAGGCGTCTGCTTCATAAGTCCCATAATCCACACGGAAAAAGCCGAAGTGATTGTAGGAGTCATGCTCTGTGTGCTTGTGATATTTATATTTGTCCATTTAATCAGCATTATGAATGATTATTTTTCTGCAAAACAGCTTACAAAAGAACTTATGCAGTTTCAGAAAGATATGAATGAAATGGATAAATCTTAAATGAATTGGAAAATCTGTCTCTTTTTGCTATAATAATAAAATATTATACAGAACAGGAAAAGGAACAGCTTTAAAATGAAAAAGATAAAAGCCATATTACTCATTTGCTTAAGTCTTACAATTCTATGCGCCTGCGCAGGGAGTGAAGCCGTCCCGGGGGAAAATGCCGGAAAGGAGACAGCGGGGCAGGATGAAAGCCTAAAGAAGTCCGGCGAAGGCGGCAATCGAAAAGATACCTCCGGGCAGGACAACCGGAAAGGGAAAGCAGACTTTGAAGGGGATGGCGGGGAAGGGGAAAACAGCAATGGGACGGAAACGGATTACAGGGCAGCCTATCTTTCCTATTTAAAAGAGTTTGAGTATGCAGATGAGTGTACCTACAGTCTGATTTATGTGGATGATGATGACATTCCCGAGCTGGTAATTGACAACGGATATGAGGCGGCGGGATGTATTGTTTTGACGTTTCACGATGGCGCTTTGGATGCATGGCAGTCGAGCCGTTTGAATTTTACTTATATTGAGCGGGGGAATCTGATATGCAATTCCGATGGTCATATGGGGTATTATTATGATTTTGTATACACAATTCGGGATGGAAAGTGGGAATATGTTGACGGCGGAGTATGGGGCGACCCTCCGGAGGGACCGCAGTTTGACGAAAATGATGATTATATCTATGTATACCAATGGGATAAAGAAGAGGTAAGTGAAGAAGAGTATGAACGCCGTCTTAATGAGGTATATCCCCTAGAATGGGCGAAACATCCGGAAAAGTATTATATTTTGAAGGAAATCCGCTCTCTTTTGGAAACGGGGGAAGTGACTTCGGCAGGACATCGGTACGAGCTGGTAGTGGAAGACCTGACCTGGAAGGAAGCGGAAGCCCTATGCAGGGAAAAGGGCGGTTATCTGGCGACGGTCACTACTTGGGAAGAAATGGAACGCATACAAGAACAGATGCTTGCGGAAGATAAGGCGAATGTTACATTTTTTGTGGGTGCTAATGCCGAAGGGGGCGGGTATTGCTGGTTTGAGCCTGAGAATGGGGAAACCTATAGTATGCTGGGATTGTATAATGCACTGTTTTGCTTCTGGCTGGAGGGAGAACCAAGTTATACCGGGCTGACGGAAGACGGGATAGAAGTGGATGAAGATTATGTGGTCCTGTTTTACAGGAAATCCGATGAGCGCTGTTATTTGAATGATGTGCCGGATGATATTTTATCCGCCGCCCCTTCTTATAGAGGCAGGGTAGGATATATTTGTGAATATGATGAATAAATAATGGAGAAGTTGAAAAAAAGCCCTGTTTCAAGCTGTGAAAGGCTTGAAGTGGGGCTTTATATTGCACAATATACGCAAATATCAAAATGACAAAATCCATAGCTTCTATGGATGAATCCCTTTTTCGATAATTCCGAATCCCAAAGGGTAAGGTCCGGTGTGCACGCTGATGGTAGCGCCGATTTGGTAAGCGGGAATTTCTTTTATGTCATAGCCTTTTTCTGAAAGGAGACGAAGGGCTTGGCTGCGGAAAGCAAAACCTTCCTCTATGTCGTATCCGTACCCGACGGACAGGCTGTAACAGCCGGCATCCAGCGGGCTTTCCTTCAGGTATTCCAAAAGAAGATCCACGACCTTTTTTAACGTGCGCTTCCGTCCGCGGTCAATGCCGGAAGGGAAAATTTCTCCCTGCTTTAAGGTAATGATGGGACGGATATCCAGGACGCTTCCTGCAAGGGCAGATACTTTTCCGATTCTTCCGCCGTGGCGCAGATATTCCATATTGCCTACGGTAAAGAAAATTCTGCCGGTGCTTTTAATTTCCTCTAAACGCTTTATTGCCGCTTCATAGGAAAAGCTATGATCCCGCAGTTCTACAGCTTCCAATACATACAGACCCTGCAAAACCGTGTCAACCGTGGAATTGATAACGGTAATTTTGGCATGGGGATACTTTTCCAGTACAAGCTCCTTAGCGTTTAGCGCCGACTGCATGGAGCCGCTGAATTTGGTGGTAATGCAGATACAGATAAGAGGAATATCTTCCTTTGCAAAGGGCAGGAACGCCTCTTCATAATCCCGGATGGAGGGCATGGAGGATTTGGGATATACGCCCTTTTTTTCTACCATCTGCTGATAAAAGTCACGGATATCAATTTCTACATTTTCCTTGAAATAATGCGTATCATCAAAGGATACATAAAAAGGGACCACTGTGACGTTTTTTTCCCGGGTAAGGGCAGGGGATAAATCACAGGAGCCGTCGCTGATAATGTGAAAGGGTTCGTTCATGTTAAAAACCTTCTTTGTGTAGATTGTACTCTGGCTGCCTCATGAATGAGACAGCTTTTTCTGATATATAGAATACTACGTTTGTGAAGGAAATGCAATCATTATATCATATAAATATTTCGGAGTGGAGATATAAAAACTGTTTTTTGGGGTTTTTAATACTACATAATAAAAATAGCAGATAAGGAAATGGAAAAATGAAAAGGATATCGTCAATAATAGGCTTTATCCACTTGGATAACCGCATAATAGCTTTCATTGATGGCGTGGATTTCCTTTTTCAGATAGCTTACGACTTCCTCGTCGCTCATTTTAAATTCAAAGGGAAGGAGGACGTCAAAAATAATGTTGGTATGGGTGGGACCGGCGACAACGCGGAAGTCATGGAGCCTGACTGTTTCATCCAGGGCTTTGAGCATGGCTTCAATCCGGCCATGGAGGTCATCCGTCAGGGGGTCGTTTACCAGAATGGGGTCCATATGGATAACCGCTTCACAGTGACATTCCTTTGCCAGTTCCTTTTCGATATTATCAATCATGTCATGGATTTCCATAATATTTCCCTTAGAATCCACTTCTGCATGGAGGGAAACCATGACCCTGCCGGGACCGTAATCGTGGACAATCAAATCGTGGATGCCTAAGACTCCTTCATGGGAGGTAACAAGGGCTTCAATCTGCTCGATAAATTCCTTTTTGGGAGGCTGTCCCAAAAGAGGGGAAATGGTGTCCTTTGCCGCGCTGTATCCGGCATAAAGGATAAACAGCCCTACGGCGATGCCGCACCAGCCGTCGATGTTAAGGCTGGTAAATTTGCATACCAGCATGGAAAGAAGGACGACAAAGGTGGCGAGAGAGTCGCTTAAGGAATCCGTGGCAGTTGCCTTCATGGCGGCGGATTCGATTTTTCTGCCTACAGCCCGGTTATAAAAGGTCATATAGAGTTTGACGCAGATAGAAGCTGTCAGGATACCCATAACAAGGGGGTCAAAGCTTACCGCCTCGGGGTGGATGATTTTGTCCACAGAGGATTTTACCAGCTCGAAGCCCATAAGAATAATGGCAATGGAAACGAGAAAGCCGGATATGTATTCGATTCTGCCGTGCCCGAAGGGGTGGTGGATGTCCGGCTTTTGTCCTGCCATCCGAAAACCAATCAGGGTAATGAGGGAAGAGCCTGCGTCAGAGAGGTTGTTTAAGGCGTCGGCGGTAATGGCAATGGAATTGCTGATAAATCCCGCAAAAAATTTGCCCCCGAAAAGGCACAGGTTCAAAAAAATGCCTACAGCGCCGCACAAAACGCCGTAGGATTTGCGTACCGTAGGAGATGTTGTATTTTCTTTATCTTTAATCAATAGGCTGCTTAATAGTGTAATCATGACATCATTTTAAATCAATTATGGCGATTGTGCAACCGCATAAAATGGTAAAACTTGTCAATATACTGCAAATATGCTATGATTCCATGGATAATAATGGCGTAAAATGTCGGGGGAAAAGATGATGGGACCTAAGAAGAAAACCGGCTTTATCACATGGAATATATGGACTGTTTTTTTGTTTATCATTTTATTATTGGGAATTGCCTGCGTGGGCGGGATTTTTGCAGTATTGCAGGGGCATCACAGCTTTCATGATTTTATCGTAGGCGAGGTGGCGTATACGGGCACCAACAAATCGGGAGAGTGGATTTTGTTTTGGGCGCTTTTGCTGGCGGGATGTGTCCTGGCGGCTGTGCTTGCCTGTGTGGAAAAGCGGCATGAATACCGAAAAAAGGGCGGCAGAAGGGAGTGGCTGTTTTATGGAGGACTGTGCTTTCTGCCAATGGTTACCCATCTCCTCCTATATGGCAGGACTACCGATATTATGATATTCCTGACGGTAATGCTTGCCCTTCTTGTGATTTTATACAGGGAAAACAGCGTATATATGGCGGCATTGTTCCTATGTCTCTATTTTGGGATTGAGAGTGCAGTTGTCCTTGCGGCGGCAGCGCTTCACATCTATCCTTTAGGGGATTATGGCGTGCTTGCCCTTTCAGCCGGTCTGTTTGTTTTTGCGGCAGTTTGGCTGCACCGGTCCCAAAAGCATCAAAAGAAAGTATTTGAAGGGCTTCTGGCAGCTTCGCAGATACCGGTGCCGGTCCTGCTTTTGCTTTATTTAAAAAACCAATATGCCTATGAGGGCTATACCTTTCAGGTGGATTTCCCGCGCCGCTATGTGGTTATCATGCTTGTCTTTATCGCAGCCTTAGTGGTATACCAGTCGGTAAAGGCGGCGGGGGTTTTCAAAAATGGCTTTGGGGAGGGGAAAAGAATCTGGTTTTCCACAGTCTTTTCCGTCTTTGCCTTTGTATCCTACATGCCGCCTGCCATGTTGGTGCAGTCCGATTTGCACCATCACGGGGAGCAGCTTCTGCCCTGGCAGCAGATTGTGGAGCTGGGGCAGAAGGCTTATGTGGAATATGCGCCTTCCTCCGGGCTTTTCCCTATGCTGACAGGGGCGGTCAACAGTCTGGTCTTTCATGGAAGGGCTGTGGAATACGGTATCAGCTATGTCGTGACTGCTCTTTTATTTGAAGGGCTTATCATGTATCTTTTGTATAAAAGGCTGGGCGGGGAGTGGACGTTTTTTATAGCGGCTGTTTTCCATATGCCTGTTTATTGCAGACCGTGGATTCTGGCGCCGGTGCTTCTTATCCTGTCGGGGGAGAGGCTTATCCGGAAACGGTTTTGGTGGCTGTTATGCTGGGTGTTTTTATGTTTTTTGTCGGGGCTGTATTATCCGGTGTTTGGCACGGCGTTATTATTGGGCACCTTTCCCTTTGGGGCAATCCAGTTCCTTGAGCTTATAAGGAATGGGGAATGGAAAAGGTGCAGGTGGCAGGAATGGCTTTTTTGCGGTGCGCTGCTTTTGCTGATTGGGGCGTCAGTGCCCATGCTTTACCATATGGTACGGCATATGCTGTCTTTGGCAGGGCAGTCCTTGGATGTGGACGGGATGACGATACTTGGATACGAACCGCCGTCCTGGTTTATGCCTTATCTGGCGGACTGGAAATATCATGAGCTGTTATACCATGTTCTCCGGCTTCTTTTGGGCGTTTTGTTTGCCGCCATGGCTGTATATCTTCTGGCAAGGTATTTAAAGGCAAGCAGGAGACGGGAGGACCTTTTAAAGGGGGAGTTTTTGCTGCTTAGCGGCATTCCGGCTGTTTTGTGCATCTGTTATACCTATACCATGGTCTGCATGGATGAGGACTGGGTGGGGAATCTTTTGTCCCGGTCCGGTCATGTGATTTACTTTGTATGCGGTCTTTTGGGAGTGGTGGTTTTGTCTTTAGCGGGCGAAAAGCTGCTTGGCAGGAGGAACCGGGCGGCGCTTCTGGCACTGACCTTCTCCATTCCCTTTCTGTTCTTTTATGAGTGCGGCGATTACGGCTTTCCGTTTCTGGAGGGCGCGACGGATAAGGAGTCCTATGTCATAGGAGAGTACAGCACGAAATTGCAGCCCTATGAGATAAGGAGCAGTTATGTCCTGATAACCGATGAAATGAAGGGACAGTATTCCCATGTGGATTTTGAAAAAACGGGAAACGGATTTATAGAGCTGGAAACCTTGGAACATCTGGACAAATATGCCTTTATCTATGAGTATCTGCGTCAGTATGACGGGCAGATAGAGATGTTTGGCTTTGAGCAGTCACAGCTTTATTACTTTCTATTGAATGAAAAGGCGGTTTATTCGGGGAGGACAGCCATTGCCAAGAGTGGGAAAGCGTCCCGGCTGGTCATGGACGCCGTTGACCTGGAGCACACGGTGGTCAGACAGGGGGTATCGCCCTTAGAGCAGTATTACCTGTACCGCTTTCTGGTGCAGAACGGATATGTATACAGTAGCGAGCTGGGAATTTACATGCCGGACGGTTTGTACCGGAAAATTTACGGCTGCAGCGGTTCCCTGGCAGGTTCCCCGTGGACGGAGCCGGCGGACTGCGGGCTGATTGCCAATGCTTTCGGGAAATCCCTTGCTTCCCTGGAAACCTGTGAAATGGCGGGAAAAGCCGATGAAGAGAATATCCGGATGCAGGTTTTGGATGAGCATACAGCGGTCATCCATATAGAGGAAAAGGAGTCTGTGGACGGGAAGAATGTGGATTTTATCCGCCTCCGGTTAGGAAATGTGGAGGGAGGAAAAATCCGGGTTTCATGGAATGATGTCAATGGGGAGGGCGGAGCCATATACTGCGACTGCGGGGACGGAAATCTGTTAATCCCGGTGGGCGTCAATCCCTTGTGGCTTCTTTCATCCCATACGCAGATAGAGGTGCGGCTTGAGGACTGTGTCAGGGCGGGGGAAATGACGGTGGAAGAAGTTTCCTATTATCGCTTAAAATGATTGCCTTTTTAACCGTCTGCGTAGTATAATAATTTGGGTTTATAAAGTTACATTGCAGCAATAATAGATAAGAATAAGGATTTAATTTTAGCAGTAAAGGAGAATGAAAATGAGCAAAAAACCAACTGTACTAATGATTCTCGACGGATACGGACTCAATGAAAGGACCGAGGGAAATGCGGTAGCCGAAGCCAAGACGCCGGTTATGGACAAGCTGATGGCGGAGTGTCCCTTTGTAAGGGGAAATGCTTCCGGCATGGCAGTAGGACTTCCCGACGGTCAGATGGGCAATTCCGAGGTGGGACATCTGAATATGGGCGCGGGGCGCATTGTATACCAGGAGCTGACAAGGATTACAAAGGAAATCCAGGACGGGACCTTCTTTACCAATCCTGAATTGATGGATGCGGTGGAAAACTGTAAGAAAAACGATTCCGCCTTCCATATGTTCGGACTGGTATCCGATGGCGGCGTCCACAGCCACAACACCCATTTATACGGACTGTTGGAGTTGGCAAAGAGAAACGGTTTAAAGAAAGTATATGTCCACTGTTTCCTGGACGGGCGTGACACCCCTCCCGCATCAGGGAAGGATTTTGTGGCGGATTTAGAGGCTGAAATGGCAAAAATCGGCGTAGGAGAGGTAGCTGTAGTAAGCGGACGCTACTATGCCATGGACAGGGATAACAACTATGACCGCGTACAGTTAGCATATGATGCGCTGACAAAGGGCGAGGGCTTACAGGCTGACAGCGCAACCGGCGCCATCCAGGAATCCTACGACAGGGGAGAGACGGATGAATTTGTAAAGCCTACGGTTGTGATGAAAAACGGCGCTCCCGTAGCAACCATAAAGGACGGGGACAGCGTGGTGTTCTTTAATTTCCGTCCCGACCGGGCAAGGGAGATTACCAGATGCTTCTGCTGTGAGGATGATTTCTTCGCAGATATCAATTTCAAACGGGAAAAGAGACTGGATTTAACCTATGTGTGTTTCTCCGATTATGATCCCACCATTCCCAATAAGGAGGTGGCGTTTAAAAAGATTTCCATTACCAATACCTTCGGGGAATGGCTGGCAGCCCGTGATATGAAGCAGGCGAGGATTGCCGAGACGGAAAAATACGCCCACGTTACCTTCTTCTTTAACGGCGGCGTGGAGGAGCCGAATAAGGGCGAGGACAGAATCCTTGTCAATTCTCCCAAGGATGTGGCAACCTATGATTTAAAACCGGAAATGAGCGCATATGAGGTATGCGATAAATTGTGCGGCGCCATTACCTCCGGCAAATATGACGTTATCATTATCAACTTTGCAAATCCCGATATGGTAGGGCATACAGGCGTGGAGGCTGCTGCAATCAAGGCGGTGGAAGCGGTTGACGAATGTGTAGGCAGGGCAGTTGAGGCATTAAAGAGCGTAGACGGTCAGTTGTTTATTTGCGCGGACCACGGCAATGCGGAGCAGCTTGTGGATTATGAAACGGGCGCGCCCTTTACGGCACATACCACCAACCAGGTTCCCTTTATCCTGGTAAATGCAGATCCGGCATATGGATTAAAGGAAGGCGGATGTCTGGCGGATATTGTGCCGACCTTAATTGAGTTGATGGGCATGGAGCAGCCTGCGGAAATGACGGGAAGCTCCCTGTTGATTAAAAAATAGTAAATCCTGCAAGTATAACAAAACCGTTATGGGAAATACTAGGAAAAAATCCTGAGGAGGCTTTTTCGTGAAGAAGTATTTTGCCATAACGGTTTTTTCTGTCCTTTTCGCATGCAGCATTGCCTTTTTCCTGGAGCCAAACGACCTTGCGCCGGGCGGGGTAACGGGGATTTCCATCCTGCTCAATGCCGTTACGGGGATTGGCACCGGCACATGGGTCTTTGCCCTGAATATTCCCATTCTCATGTTGGGCTGGTGGAAATTTGGCGGGAAATTTATGATTTCCACGGTATATTCTATCGGTGTGGTATCGGCGGCGACCAATCTTTTGGAGGGGATGCCGGCGCTGACAAGGGACCCTTTGGCAGCATCCCTTGCCGGCGCTTTCTTAACGGCGGTTTCCATTGGCTCCATTATGAAGCTGCATGCCACCACAGGGGGCATTGACATTATTGTAAAACTGATGCGCCGCAAATATCCCCATCTGCGCACGGGAAGGCTTTACCTGATGATTGACAGTCTTATCGTGCTTCTTGCAATACTGGTGTTTGGAAAAATTGAATCGGGCATTTATGCCGGAATTACTGTTTTGGTAACTTCTTTTATTATGGATATGGTGCTTTACGGCAGGGATGAAGCCAGCCTGTTTTTTGTGATAACGGACCATTCCGGGGAGGTGGCAGGACGGCTTATGGATGAGCTGGAGGTCGGAGTTACTTATTTGCAGGGGAAGGGAGCCTTTAAAGAGCGGAAAAAGGATATTATTCTCTGCGCCACCAGGAAGATACAGGCGCCCAAGCTGGAGGCGATTGTGCGGGAGGTGGATAAAAACGCATTTCTGATTGTGACCAGCGCCAATGAAATCTATGGGGAAGGGTACAAGTCTTATGATGCGGAAATTGTATAGGCGATTAGTTGAATTTTTTACATTTTTCTTCTAATAATTTAAAATTATTGCATCTTTTTGCCAATGCTGTTGTATCGCCATATTTTAATTTGTGTTTATAAACTTCCGCTGCATTTTTCATTATCCTATCTTGTAGTTTTCTGATAATACGGTATTCTGTCATCAGAAGTTTCCGGTACTGAGGATTTTTCACTGTCGGAATATCTACATATGTATATTCATCATTAGGGACTGGAAACATATTATTAATATTTATTACGGCATAATTTCCTATTTTTATAAAATCCAATCTGTTTTTCATTTTTTCATGTTTAGATTTAAAAGACGATAACGGGGCGAAATAATTCATATCATTTACAATTAGAACAATGCCAATATATTTCCTCTCATTGTGCTGTCCGGGTTGTTTATTTTGAAACAAATGCGGTGCATAAGGAATCAGATAGTTGATATATTGGGGATTAACTTCGTATATTTTTATTGCCCAAATTGCATCCTCCATCTATAACAATGGGGACGAAAAATCCGTCCCCATTGTTAAACTCGCACTTTGAGCGGCGAAACGCTCACTTGTAACTGTCTCGCTTAGGGCTGAGATATGCCCACTTATAACTGTCTCTGTCACAGGTCGAGATACACCTTCTGTTAAGCCAATGGCATTAACTGTATATAGTATATTCGACAAATAAAAAAATAGCAACTATTTTTAAAGAAATTTCTGTTCGTCGGAAAGTAAATCATATATACTGCAAAATACATTGAAAGAATGTTAGGAGATGGTGTCAAGAAAAAATACTTGACACCATCTCTTTTTTCCTGTATGATGCAATAGGTGTAAGCAGAATAGGTGGACAGTTATGGAAAAAATAGTAGAACAAAGCCTGTTATTTGATTTCTATGGAGAGTTGCTGACAAGCCATCAGCAAAAGGTTTACCAGGATGCGGTTTTTAACGATATGTCTTTGAGCGAGGTCGCCGATAACTACGGGATTTCCCGTCAGGGCGTCCATGATTTGTTAAAGCGCTGTGACAAGACCATGGAAGAGTATGAAGTAAAGCTCCGACTCATTGCGAAGTTTGCCGCAGTAAGGGATAAGCTGGAGGCTATCAGAAAAACGGCGGATGCCATGAAGGAAGACTGCTTACAGGAAAGTAAAGAACGGATTCATCATCTGGCAGCGGAGATTTTGGAGGAGTTGTAATACATGGCATTTGAGAGTTTAACGGAAAAACTGCAAAATGTATTTAAAAACCTAAGAAGCAAGGGCCGTCTGACAGAAGAGGACGTAAAGGCTGCCTGCAAGGAAGTAAAGATGGCGCTGTTAGAGGCGGACGTCAACTTCAAGGTAGTAAAGCAATTTATCAAAACCGTGGAAGAGCGGGCGGTAGGAGTAGATGTATTAAACGGTTTGAATCCCGGTCAGATGGTTATTAAGATTGTAAATGAGGAGCTGATTGCCCTGATGGGTTCGGAGGGAGCTGAAATCCAGTTCCAGCCGGGCAAGTCCATTACCGTACTTATGATGTGCGGCTTGCAGGGTGCAGGTAAGACTACCACAACTGCAAAGCTGGCGGGTAAGCTGAAGCTAAAGGGGAAGAAATCCCTGCTGGTTGCCTGTGATGTGTACAGACCTGCCGCTATTAAGCAGTTAGAGGTCAACGGGGAGAAACAGGGCGTGGACGTATTTTCCATGGGAGAAAACCACAAGCCTGTTGATATTGCCAAAGCGGCTTTGGAGCATGCGGCGAAGAACGGACACAATGTGGTCATTCTGGATACGGCAGGGCGTCTTCATATTGATGAGGATATGATGGCGGAGCTTCAGGAAATTAAGGAAAAGGTTACGGTGCATCAGACCATCCTCGTTGTGGATGTCATGACAGGACAGGACGCCGTAAATGTGGCAAAGGAGTTCGATGAAAAGGTCGGGCTGGACGGGGTCATCCTTACCAAGGTAGATGGCGATTCCAGGGGCGGTGCGGCGCTGTCCGTTAAGGCGGTAACAGGAAAGCCCATCCTCTATGCAGGTATGGGAGAGAAGCTTTCGGATTTGGAGCAATTCTATCCGGACCGCATGGCGAACCGGATTCTGGGTATGGGCGATGTTTTGAGCCTGATAGAGAAAGCCCAGGAGAACATTGATATTGATGCAGATAAGGAAAAGGAAATGGCAGCCCGTGTGAAGAAGGGCAAGATGGACTTTAACGATTATCTGGAAAGCATGAAGCAGATGCGGAATATGGGAGGCATGGGTTCCATACTTTCCATGATGGGCATGAATACGGCGCAGCTTGAGTCGGCAATCGATGAAAAGGAGCTGGCAAGGACCGAAGCCATTGTATTGTCCATGACGCCGGCGGAGAGGAGCAACCCGAAGCTGTTGAATCCCAGCAGGAAGCACCGCATTGCAAAGGGCGCGGGCGTGGATATTTCCATAGTCAACCGCTTCATTAAGCAGTTTGAACAGACCCAGAAAATGATGAAACAGATGCCGGGCATGATGGGCGGCAAAAAGGGCATGGGACTGTTTGGTAAAAAAGGTGGAATGAGATTTCCCTTTTAGGAAATCTGTTCATGATAAACATTAGTTAAAATTTTCGGAGGTGAAAAAGATGGCAGTAAAAATCAGATTAAGAAGAATGGGTCAGAAGAAAAATGCAATTTATAGAATCGTAGTTGCAGATTCCAGGTCTCCCAGGGATGGCAGATGCATCGAGGAAATCGGAACCTATGACCCTAACACAGAGCCTTATACCTGTAAGGTCAACGAAGAGTTGGCAAAGAAATGGTTAGCAGCAGGCGCACAGCCTACAGAGGTTGTTGGCAGAATTTTCAAAAATGCCGGAATTGAAAAGTAATAGATGCATGACATTTATGCCGGACCAGAAAACCTGTCATAACACTTTGGAGGTGGATTATGAAAGAATTAGTTGAAGTAATCGCAAAAGCTCTTGTTGATAATCCTGATGAAGTGATTGTAACGGAAAAGGAAGAAGGAAAGCATGTTACAATCGAGCTTCACGTTGCTCCATCTGATATGGGAAAAGTAATCGGGAAACAGGGACGCATTGCAAAGGCAATCCGCTCTGTTGTGAAAGCGGCTTCATTGGGAGAAAATAAGAAGGTAGATGTGGAAATCATCTGAAAAATCAGGCGGAGACTGCCCGACGGGCGTCTTCGCTTTTTCTATTATTTTTTACCGGATATTAAATCATTTTATAGAGAATCTAAGAATCTATTTCAAATCTATATCTTTTCAATAATTTCTATTTGAAAATAATTCCATTTTTATACGCTCAGATAAGCTATTGACAAAATCGTAAACAGCAGATACAATTATTTTAACGATTGCGCAAACGTTAAAACAATGAATTATATAAAACAAAGGAGGAAGTAGATGAAACAGATATATCATATCCAGCCCATTTACAAATCGTTTATATGGGGTGGTCAAGAATTGATTGATCATTTTCATATTGATACTGATATGGAAAATATCGGAACGATTTATCATGTAATCGCCATACCGGGACAGTTGGATAATATCGTTTTAGAAGCGCAGGAACCGCTTTCGGAATTTTATAAGAAAAATCCTCAGGTATTTCAATGTAGTGAAGAAACCTTTCCTGTTCGGATGACGACAACAGCAAACAGTGGATTTCAGTCATATCAGCTGCATCCGGATGATGATTATGCAAAAAAGTATGAAAATGAGAGAGGAAAAGTTTCCGGAGCCGTTGCATTAAAGGCATCAGATAATGTTTCAGAATGGCTGTTTGGCAATAAAGTGCAAAATCTGGAGGAATTTAAAAAGATGGTTGAAAACAAGGACTGGAAAAATTTGTTTTCCACTATCCGGGTTAAAGACGGAGATTTTGTTCATACACCGGCAGGGGTCATTCATGGTGGATATGGAAAAGGCACAATAAGTGCTACTTTCGGGACAAACGGAGATATCACATATCGTTTTTATGATAATGACAGAAATGACCCGAATCGTCCGCTGCATCTTAAGCAGGTATATGATTGTGTTAATATTCCGGAGGTACCAATCGGAGCAAAGACAGTAGAACCTGTGGAAGAAAACGGGCTGCTGATATATCACTATTATGAAAAGGCAAAGGAATATGTGGCAAAACGTTTTTTGGTGCAGGGAAAAGGCAGTTTCTCTTATGGCGGATTTTTATTTTTAACCTGTGTTAATGGAAATGGAAAGGTAGAAGATATCAATATTAAACTGGGAGAAACCATATTGGTGCCTGCAGATTTTGGAGAAATTCATTTTGACGGAGCTATGGATTTGATTGCAATATCCTATCAGGAGAGTGAAAAAAATGGGGAATAAACCTATAGTAACAATTATCGGTTCCGGAAGAAGCGGACGAGGGATGCTGGGAGAAATGTTTTATTCAGAAGGCGGCTTTGCGCTTGTATTTGCTGATATTGACAGCGATTTAGTTAAAGGGCTGTCAAAACAAGGCTATTATACGGTTGAACAGAAAAATTTGTTGACGGGGGAATGCAAGAAAACCCGTGTGGAGGGATTTGAGACTGTGGATACCTTAAAGGAGCATCAGAAATATATTGAGTATCTTGCCGATTCTGAAATAATTGCTACGGCTCTTTTTCCTTCTGCATTTCAAAAAGCAGCGGGGGATTTGGCAGAAATGGTCCGATTCCGAAAAAAAATGAAGAAAGAGACGCCGGTGGCAGTTTTGTTGGGCGGAAACTTTGTCGGTATGTATCAATACTTTTATGAGAAAATTTCTGAGGATTTAAATAAAGAAGAATTGGATTATTTCCATAAATGTATTGCACTGGTAGCGGCAAAGGTAAACCGGAAGGTGGTTTATCCGGAAGATTTTTTGGAAGAAGCTTATTACCTGACCGCAGACGATAAAGATGTGCTTATGGTGGAACGGAATTTTTTGTTTCCGGAAGACTATCATTATCCGTCTTTCTTTGAGCTAAAGGAAAATATGGAGCTTAATTTAATTGAAAAAATCTGGTCTGAAAATCTTCGCCATGTAACATTTGCATTTGTAGGCAGTTTTTATGGGTATAAGACAATCAATGCTGCCGTAATGGATCAATATACCAGAAAATGTGCATATTATGCATGGAAAGAGGGCAGGCGTGCGCTTTTGGAGGAATATGACATTCCGATTCCGGATGATACGGCTGTAAGGATTGAATTTGAGAAGTTTGCCAGTCCGTTTTTTTCGGACAGCCTTCAGAGGATTGGAAGGGAGCCTGTTCGCAAATTGAAGAAAAATGACCGGCTTGTCGGACCGGCGCTGTTATGCCTGAAGCATCAGATAATTCCTTATTTTATTTCGCGCAGTATTGCCTATGGTTTTTTTTACAACGATTCCGCAGATAAGGAAGCCCGGGAATTACAACGTTATGTACATGAAGCAGGAATTGAAAAGGCTGTTTTAAAATACTGTGAATTGAATATGAATGATTCATCAGAAAAAGCTCTGTATCAGCTTATTTTAAACAATTATAACGAAATAGCCGGGCAGAATATCATTCCTGTTGAATAGATATATGTTTCGGGCAGATACTATTTTGTAGGATTTGTAAGAAAAATAATATATGGTTTGACAGCTGAAGAAAACTATGTTATATTTATTTTAACGATTGCGCAAACGTTAAACTAACATGATAAAGGAGAAGGTAAATATGAAAAAAAATATAATTTCTATGATACTTATTGGAGCCTTGGTCTTTGCATTAACCGGGTGCGGACAGTCTGGTCAGCAGGAAGCTGCGCCACAGCCGGCAGCACAGCCTGATTCAGAGGAAGCAGTAGACGAGATGGCGACAGAAACGGAAAAAGTTTATAAAATTGCTTTACTGGAAAAAGGAGCGGAGGATTTCTTTCTTTCCATTGACCAGGGATTTATGGATGCCTGTGAAGAATGTGGTGTGGAAGGGACTGTTGTAGCTCCCAGTACTTATCATGATTCGGCACAGATAAACAATGCAATGGCGCAGATTATCAGTACAGGCTATGATGCCGTTGTTATGCTTCCTCAGGACTATGATGCAAATGCAAGTGCAATAGATGAAGCTTATAACGCAGGTCTTCCGGTTATCTGTCTGGATTCCCTTACCGCATCGGATAATTATATTGCCAGCATCTGCACAGATAATGTGGCAGCAGGAGCACAGGCGGCAGATAAGATGGCGGAGCTTTTGGGCGATGAAGGCGGAAAAATTGCAATTTTCGCAAATGATCCCCAGGCAGTATCGGATGTTGACCGTGTCCAGGGCTTTGTGGACCGATGCAAAGAGAAGTATCCTAATATTGAATGCATGGATGTACAGTATTATAACAATGATTTAAACAGATGTTCTACACAGGCAAGTGATACACTTACAGCAAATCCTGATCTGGCAGGACTGTTTTGTGTAAACAATCAATCTACACTGGCGGCGGGAAATGTTCTGGTTTCTTATCAGAAAGAAGAACTGTGCTTTGTAGGCTTTGACTCAGACCAGGATGAGATTGCGTTGATGAAGAGTGGTGTTGTTGACGCGTTGATGGTACAGGAACCGTATCAGATGGGATATCTGGGATTAAAGAATATGCTGGCATATTTGCAGGGAGAAGAGGTATCTAAAGAAAATATTGATCCCGGATGTAAGGTTGTGACTCTGGATAATCTTGATGAATTGGAAGAATAAGAACTTTGATTAGAACTCATTGTGCAGATTATTTTGAAAGGCTGCCGGGCATTTGATGGATTTTTATTCCGGCAGTAAGGGATTAGCAGTCCTTATTGTGGTCCGGCAGCCTTTTATTTGGAGGAGGCAGATAAATTGGAAAATGTATTGTTGGAAATGAAAGGTATTACGAAGTCATTTCCGGGTGTTCATGCTCTGGACAATTTTTCCTTTGATTTACGTTCAGGAGAAGTACATGCCCTGGTTGGCGAGAATGGTGCGGGAAAATCCACACTGATGAAAATTCTGTATGGAGTCTATACGCCGGATGAGGGAGAAATATTAATTGATGGAAAGAGTGTAAATATTAAAGATCCTTCGGAAGCGCTTAAGCTTGGAATAGGCGAAGTGTTTCAGGAATTAAATGTCTGCTTGCAGTTGGATGTGACGAATAATATTTTTATCGGTAATCTAAAAACGAAGCATTATCTTGTAGATGATAAAGCGCTGAGAGAAGAAACAAGAAAAATTTTAAAAAATACGGTGGGACTGGATATTGAACCCACGGCTCTTGTCAGAACATTAAGCATTGCGGAACAGCAAATGATTGAAATTGCAAAGGTAATATCGCGAGGCGGAAAGGTTGTGGTTTTTGATGAGCCTACAACATCACTTACTAAAGAAGAAACGAATCATCTTTATAAAATTATAGAAAAATTGAAAAAACAGGGAATGGGTATTATTTATATCACGCATAGACTGGAAGAGCTGACGGTCCTTGCGGACCGGGTAACCGTCATGCGTGACGGGAAATTTATTAAGACCATGGACTATGCGGATACTACGAATGAGGAACTTGTAAATCTTATGGTTGGACGCGAGATGACAGAAAAGTATCCGGTTTATCAACGGAAAATAGGGGAAGAGATTCTTCATGTTAAAGGAATCAGAGACAAAAACAACATTGATGTTGATGAAATTGTAGTTCATCGGGGCGAAATCGTGGGAATGGCAGGACTGGTAGGCGCCGGGAGAACGGAATCTATGAGAATCTTAATTGGGGCGGATAAAGGAGAGGTCGATGAAATTACCTTATTTGGCAAGAAAACTACACGACTGAAAAATGTCCATAAATCCATAGAGAACGGAATCGTCTATATGACGGAGGATCGAAAAACATATGGACTGGCATTATCTTTGGATATTGAAAAAAATATCAGTATTGCATCATTGAAAAAGTTTTCTAAAAGGGGAATTGTGAATGCCCGGAAGGCGGAAGAAAACGCCCGGAATTATGTAGAAAGCCTGAAAATCAAAATTTCCGGTCTGGGGCAGGAAGCAAAATTGCTGAGCGGCGGAAATCAGCAGAAGGTAATTCTTGCAAAGTGGATGTCCTGTAATCCTAAAATTTTAATATTTGATGAACCCACGAAAGGAATAGACGTGGGGGCAAAATATGAAATATATAAGTTGGTTAACGAATTATCGGATGCAGGCATGGGTATCATTCTGATTTCTTCGGATCTTCCGGAGGTAATCGGCATGAGTGACAGAGTATATGTATATCGGGAAGGAAGAACAGTTGCCGAGTTGAATCATTCAGAAATTGAGGCGTCAAATATTATGCAGTATGCCACCGGTATAAAGAAACAAAGGAAAGGATGAGGGTTACATGAAAAATAACAAATTTATAAAGGGGTTAAAAGGAAGTCGAATTTTGGGACCGATTACAATTTTAATTGTCATTATGCTGTTCCTTTATATTACAACGCCGCCATTTAGACAATCGTATAATCTTACCTCGCTTCTTCTTTCGGCAGCAGTCTATGTCATGGTTGCCATGGGTGCAAGCATTGTTATTATTGGTGGAGGAATTGATCTTTCATTAGGCTCTATTGTGGGACTTGCTGGTGCAGCATGCTGTTTGTTTATCCGTATGAATATTCCTTTAATTCCCAGTATTATTGCTGCGGTATTGGTAGGTGGAATCTGCGGCGCGGTCAATGGATTTATGGTTACGGTAATGGGATTGATTCCATTTATTGCCACGCTCGGAGGTATGTGGATATATCGGGGAATTTTAATGATACTGACAAATGGTCAGACCATTGCAGTTCGGGCATATGCCTCAGAAGAGGGGCTGAACCAATTTGTAAAGTTCGGAAGCGGTTCGGTACTGGGAATTCCTATACCGGTCTATGTATTTGCAGTAGTAGCCCTTTTATTATCGTTTATATTGAGAAAGACGGTATTCGGAAGAAATGTCTATTTTCTGGGAAGTAATCCTGAGGCTGCGCAGATGTCCGGTATCAATGTAATCAGAACAAAATTTTTGGCATATATAATTACCGGAATGCTGGGTGGTCTTGCCGGAGCCATGCTGGCAGGGCGTTTGGTATCAATGCCGACAAACGGTGGTAATGGCTATGAGTTTGAAGGCATTTTCGCTTCTGTCTTAGGCGGCATCAGTATGGCTGGAGGCGAAGGCGGAATGCTGGGCGCTGTGGTAGGGGCAATTATTGTGGCATGTATCAGGAATGGATTGAATTTAAACGGAATTGATGCATTCTGGCAGCAGGTCATTCTTGGAATCATTATTGTAATGGCAGTATTTTACGACACATTACGTACTAAAAAGGCGAGAAATGCGAAGTCATAATAGGAAGGAAGATGGGTAAGCAGATGAATAATATAGATGTTGTTGCCGTGGGAGACTTGATTCTGAACATGGTATATAAAGGAAAATCAGAAAACGGCTTTAATCTGTATGAGAGACAGCCGGCAGGAGCCACCGGCAATCTGTTGTCCCAGGTTGTTCGTTTGGGAGGTACGGGCAGTCTGATTACCACGATAGGAAATGATGACCATGGACAGTTTTTATATCAATATGCAAAGGAGTGCGGTATTGATGTTTCAAATGTGATTATCAGTGATGAGTTAGCAACGCGTATTATGTTTATACATTTTAATGAGGAGAACGACAGATACTTTTTAAAATATCAGAGCCGGAGAACGGATGTGGAAACCGGGGAAGAAGCTGTAAATTTGGATTTGATCAGGAGATGTAAAGCCTTTGTGCTTCCACTTCACTTTTATTACAAAGACAAGCCCATTTATGGCGTCTGTCAGAAGATTTTGCCGATAGTCAGGGAACAGGGAAGCTTGATTGGGATAGACTGTAACTGGAGAGGCGATACACATTCACAAGAAGAAATTACCATGATTTGTGATGCGGCGCTTACCAGTGATATTGTGAAACTTACAGATGTGGAGTTGGAACATTATTTTGGCGAAAAGGATATTTTGAAAGGCAGTGAAATACTTCTTAGGGAGAAAGCCAAATTAGTGGCTGTAACCCTGGGAGGAGACGGTTGTTTGTTGAGAAACCGAAACGGCTGTATTTATCAGCCTACTTTTGCGGTGGATGTAAATGATACTACCGGTGCAGGAGATTCGTTTATGGGGGCTTTGTTATATCAGGCAACAAGAAAGGGATTTTCCTTAAATGAACTGGATACGGAAGGCTTGAGAAAAACAGCCGAGTTTGCAAATGCGTGTTCCGCCGCCTCCACGAGAAAATATGGTTCCATGGCAGTTATGACATATGTGGAAGAAATAAAATGGATTTTAGACAATGTACCTAAGAAAGCGCCGGCATATAATCTTTAAGAAAGCGGAATCAAAAAGGAGATGGAAAAAGTGTTATCAGAACATACATATGAGATTTTAGTGGGAGTTAAAGGGAATGTCCAATGCGGAGGAATATACTGCTATTACTATGACGCTGCGGCAAACCGGCTGACATTCATAAAGCAGGAAACTCATCTGTGTGGATTTACACATATTGCGCTTAGCAATGATAAAAAGATTCTGGCTGTAACAGGAAAGTCGGAGGATGGAAAGGATATTCTCATGAGCTATCGGATTTCCGGTCAAGAAGAAAGACTTGTACTTATGAGCAGCAGAGAATTAAATACTGCCGGGGATGTTTGTCATTTATCTATCAGTCATGATGGGAAACTGGTTGCAGTTACCGATTTTGCGGATGGAGCGGTGCATTTTTATGAAATGGATTCAGAAGGAAGGCTGGGGAAATTTTTGCAGCGTATGGAATTTGAGGGGAGCAGTGTGAGCTACCGTCAGGACCGCTCACATCCGCATTCGGCATTCTTTTCGCCGGATGACAGGAGATGCTTTGTGGCGGATTTTGGTGCGGATAAGGTATGGATATTGAAACGGAATAAGGGGGAAAAAAGCTTTAAAATTGAAGACAGCTGGACGGCGCCTGAAGGCTCCGGACCGCGACATATTGCATTTCATAAAAAAAACGGATATAATTACACTATTATGGAAATGAGTGCGGAAATTGCAGTGTGGAGACAACAGGGAGATAAAGGTGTTGAAGAACTGCAGGTAATTTCCATTGCTAATCCTGAGCTGCCGGGAAACTATGGAGACATAGGAGAAGACGGACTGCCACAGCATTATGTTGCGGCGGGAGATATTGTAATCACTGAGGATGGAAGGCTGGCAGCTGCATCAATACGGGGACATTATGAAATAGTAATTTTAAAAATTTTACAGGATGGAGCGCTGGAAATAGCGGCGCGTATTCCTACCAGAGGCGCTGTACGGTCTATACATTTCAATGAACAGGGAAATATTTTATTTGCTTTGGGTGAAAAAATGGGGCATTCTACGGGAATTATGGAAGTTTTTGTGCTGCAGGAACAGGAACTATTCATGTTTCGGTCACTCAATCAGATTGAGATTCCCAATGCTTTTGTGTGTAGTCTGAAAGAAATGTTATGATTATAACAAAGCGGAGTTTATTCCGGACCTGACGGGCGAGTCTGACATTTCTGATGTGCTGAAGGAGGAAGAAAGTTGAAAGTCGGAATTAAACAGGTGGCAGAGAGAGCAGGAGTATCCGCCACGACTGTTTCGCATGTTGTGAACAAAACAAGATATGTATCTCCTGAAGTAGTAAAGCGGGTAAATGATGCTATAGATGAATTGGGGTACGTGCCTAATATTATGGCAAGAGGTCTTCGGACGAATACGATAAAAACAGTGGCGGTTATAGTTCAGGAAGCTGCAAGCCCGTTCTTTTCAAGAATTGTTGATGAAATTTCCAATATTTTATATGGGGAAGGTTATTCTTTATTTTTGTGTACTACCAGAAGCCGGGCTGATGATGAATTAAATGTATTTCGCAGTATGCTGCAGCAACAGGTATGCGGAATTATTTTGAGCCCGCAGCAGATGGATTTTGATTACCGGAGACTTTGTCCCAATGCAGATTTTCCCATGGTGTTTATTGACCGTAGAACAAATTCCATACAGGGAGATACCGTAACCTGTGACAATTATAAGGTATCCTATGATGCGGTAAAGACATTGGTTGAGAAAGGGCATACTCAAATCGGATATATCTACAGCAAAAAAAATTTTGTGCTGCCTACCGGTAAGGGGCGGTATCAGGGATATCGGGATGCACTTTCGGACAGCGGTATCCCCTTTGATGAAAAGCTTATTGCCGGAATGTCGTATCAATCCTTTGAGAGTGGTTATGACGCAATGAAAAAGCTGTTACAGGAAAAAAGAGCAACTGCCTGCTTTGTCGCAGAAAATCCGATGGCGCAAGGTGTTTTTAAATGTCTGGTGGATTATAATGTGGCGATTCCGAAAGAGATGGCTTTGATTTGCTTTGATGATTTTGAATGGTCGCAGTTAACCAGCCCTCCTCTTTCGACAATTCGCCAGCCCATGGAGGATATAGGGAAAATAGCGGCGGAATTGATGTTAAAAAAGATAAAAAATCCGGATAGTCATTATGAAAATATTGTTTTGAATTCAGAAATTATTATGCGTAGATCCTGCTAAAGAAATAAGAAGGCAGATGTATAAATCATCTGAAAATTCAGGCGGAGACTGCCCGACGGGCGTCTCCGCTTATATTAAAAATGACATTTTTTAAGCTTTCAATCAGTTTTTGACGAATTAGAAGAAGGCTATGATACCGGTGGATGAATATCGGATTAAATTCTTTTTATTTCACTGGCACAATTTTTCAAGTCTCTTGATGTGTTTTTTGCGGCTAAAATAACAACTCGTTTTTTCTTCTGTCGAAGATATTTTACTATTTCGGAATAATCCCCGTCCCTTGATGCAATGCAAAATATATCTATGGATTTATTGCTTTCCACAATTCTTTTAATATCCTTTATTATTTTGTTATCTATTTTATTGTGGGCAGGCTCTCCATATAGAAGAATGGGTTTTATGCCATACATCTTTGCTGCGCTTTTCCATGCAGAGGTAGAAGGGTCATTTTGTAATGCATAATATCTTGCTTCATATATTTCTCCGGCACTTCTGGCTTGTCCAATAATTTTAGAGCAATGATTTGAACTGACACTTTCCGCATCAATAAAGACCATTGTATTTTTCTTTTTTGCCCCGTATTCCATCCATAATTCTACATCATTGTCCATATAACAGCCTCCTGTATAATTGATTGCCCTGAAATGAAATTGATTGCCCCATAGATATAGTTGTTACGCATTATATCACAAAACGTATGGAAAATCCTACTCTAATAAAGTTTAAAATGCGGTAGATTCAAGGGTATATTTATGATAAAATTTTACTGAATAGTTTAATAGGTGTACAAATTCCGGATTGGAAAGAGTTGTATCTTTTTATGGGATTGACAGCGGCAAAGGATTTAATGGAAAGGTAAATTTATAAATGGAAGATTTATTGCAGGTGGGCATTTTGTCCTCCACCCACGGCGTCCGAGGGGAGATGAAGGTGTTTCCCACAACGGACGATGTGAAACGGTTTAAGAAGAATAAAGATTATATCCTGGAGACGCCCCAGGGCAACAGGGAGGTAAAGGTAACAAGCGTAAAATTTTTTAAGCAGTTCGCCATTCTGAAATTTGAAGGCTTTGATACCTTAGATGATATTCTTCCCTATAAGGGGTGCCGCCTGTTAGTGACCAGGGAGCATGCGGTAAAATGTGAAAAGGATGAATATTTCATTGCCGATTTAATCGGGTTGTCCGTTTGGAATGAAGATGGGAAAATAATCGGTACGCTGACGGATGTGATGCAGACGGGAGCCAATGATGTTTATGTGATAAAGTCAGAGGAAGGGAAAGAGTATTTGTTTCCCGCTATCAAGGAATGTATTCTGGACGTGGATATAAAGCAGCAGAAAATTCTTGTCCATGTTATGCCGGGCTTACTGGATGATGCGGTATCTGACAGGGAAGATTAACAAAAGTAAAGGAATTGACATATGTATTTTCATGTTTTAACATTATTCCCGGAAATGATAATGGAAGGTCTGAATACCAGTATTTTGGGCAGGGCGATGGAGAAGGGATGTATCCGGGCGGAGGCGGTAAATATCAGGGATTATACCGTGGATAAGCATCAGAAGGTGGACGATTATACCTATGGAGGCGGAGCCGGGATGCTGATGCAGGCACAGCCGGTTTATGACTGTGTGCAGGCTGTGATAAGTAAAATTGAGCAGAGAAAACGGTCTGACCGGTTTGAGGATGCCGGATGCCCTAAAGAGGGAGCGGAAGGTCATGAGGAAGATTTGAATGACAATAGAGGAAAACGCTCCCCCAGGATTATTTATGTGACGCCCCAGGGCAGGGTATTTAACCAGCAGATGGCAGAAGAGTTTGCAGGGGAGGAAGACCTGGTTTTTTTATGCGGTCATTATGAGGGCATAGACGAGAGGGTTTTGGAGGAAGTGGTCACAGACTATGTTTCCATAGGGGATTATGTGCTGACCGGCGGAGAGCTGCCTGCCCTGGTCATGATTGACGCCATTGCAAGGCTTGTGCCGGGGGTATTGAATAACGACGAATCGGCAATGACCGATTCCTTTGGAAACGGGCTTTTGGAATATCCCCAGTATTCCAGACCGGAGGTGTGGCATGGGCTTTCCGTA
>N._stephensi_709_foregut__coassemble_47_pt1 | contig 45462 bp, 40 predicted proteins | sample N__stephensi_709_foregut__metabat2_low_PE_012 | metagenome-assembled genome bin N | reverse complement strand
GGAAAATTCCGGGCTGTACTGCTTCATCTGCCGGACAAAACGCAGTCCCGACCCCAGCGTGGGAACAAAACGAGCCGTTCTCCCCGACTCCCAAATGGTCTTTCCCAGCAAAGAGAACGCGGAAAGAAACCAGCCCAGCACAACACCGCCAAAGATGCCTCCAAGCACTGCGGAAAACAAAACCGCTGACAGACCTCCTCCACTCCCCATAAGCTCGTGGCGCCCCTGGAACAGTGTATAGATAAAAAACAGGATTCCTGTAACTACCATAAATTTTCCCATATAGGCTTTATACTCTTCCTGGGTAAAACCGCCGTCCTCCAGAAAATAGTAATTAGATACCACAGGGAAAATATCGGACATCTGGAAACATGCCCCGCAATAGGGACAGCCCGCCTGTAATCCGGCAATGGTCGTGGCGGCGCCGCATGAGGGACAGGTATATACGTCATCCCCTACAAGCTGAGGTTCATTGACATCTGTAATTGTCTGATAAAACATCATTTTTTTCTGATTTTTATATTTCTTTTCCGCCCCGCTGTAAAAACTCCGCTCCATTTTGCTGGTACGGTATTCCAGTTTGCTGGTATAATGCTCATCGCTCCATTTCCTGGCCATTTGGTCATTTTCACTGAAATGTCCCCTTGGTACAAAGTGATACTGCATGGTCAAGCCCTTACTTTTCAAGCGCTCCTCCTGAAGCTCTAACGCATACCGGATATCCTGGTCTCCCTCCGGAGGAATCTCCCCCGTCTTTGTATAATCCGCCAGATTTACCGCAAATCTCTCAAACAGACTGCGGCTGGAAGCGGACCAGTCCGGACTTTTACTTTTCTTTTTCATTCATTCCCTCCACATTTTTCACATTCTTTTAGATTTTCTCTTTTGCCAACTCTTACATTTTAGGGCATAAGACTTTTCTTTTTGCTGCCCTTTCCATTTTATCATACCATATTTCAATTTGTTTACAATATTGCTAAATGATAGTTGTGGTTGCCTTACCGCAACATATATTTTCTATTGACTGTTTTATCGTTTTTGCCCATAATCAGATTAAGCCAACTGCTTTTCAAAAGGAGAACTGCCTTAAATGTCTATAGAAAAAAAGCTTTCAAAAAAAACGGAAAATGAATATGAAGTCGTCGAGCATAAGATTATTAAAAGCTTCAAGGTATTTTTGGTAAGCCTTGCCTACCGCACGCCCCACGTTCACAGCGATTTTGAATTTAATTTTCTCCTTGAAGGCAGCGCTTTGGTCATCTGCGACGGTATGGAAAAAGCCTTCCATGCACCGGACTTTTTTGTGGTAAATCCCTTTGCGCCCCATGAAATTCGTACGGAAAGCCCTGCTCTTTTCCTGTCCATCCAGGTACAGACCTCCTTTTTTAAAAACTACTTTCCCGCTGTCTCCCATACGGAATTTACCTTTTGCGGCGGGACAAAAAACCCCGCTCCCGTTTTTTCCCATGCTGTTTCCCTGGCACAGCATTACTTCAGGGAGGAATCCGGCTTTGAACTGTTCTGCGCTGCCAGGCTTAACGATATTTTTTATTACCTGCTTACTTCCATGCCCTACCAGACCGTCAGCAATGCCGTCCACCAGAAGCAGAAGCAAAACTATAAACGTATCCGCCGTATTTCCGACTACATTGATGAGCATTACAGCGATAAGCTATTGCTAACTGATATTGCGGAAATGGAAAATCTCTCCCTTACTTATTTATCCCACTTTTTCAAGGAGCATTTCCAGATGAGCTTTCAGGAATATTTGATGCATCTAAGATGCGAAAAAGCCCGCCAGCTTTTGCTGCTGACGGACCACAATCTCCTAGAAATCTGCCTGGAATGCGGCTTTTCCGACATCAAGTATCTGAATAAAGGATTTCTCGAGATTTATAAGACTTCTCCCAAGGAGCTGCGCCGCCAATCTCCCAAAGAGGAAACGGACTCTGAGAAAAGCTTTTTGCAAAGCACCCAGAGGTTTCTTACGCCGGAAGATAGTCTGGAAATTTTAGAGAAGGTATCATACTAAAGAATTTCTTCCAATATCCGATATATTATATATATAAATAATGACAAGCTACGGAGAGCATATTTTCAGGAAACGGAGTTTTCCGGATATGCTTTTTAGTTTGTTTTCGGAAAGGAAAAGGATTATGATGACGATACCAGGGATAGGAACAGAATACAAAGCGGCAGGCGGATATGCCGGGATAAACAGAACTCAGAGTGAAGAGGCAGCGGCATTTAAGGACGCATTTCTTTCAGCAATGGGAAAGGATCCCAATAAAAAGGCTCCCTACAGCTATCTGGCAAAGGACGGCATCATTGACTACAATGGCGTGGTCTTTGTCTGCGATTACAAAAACAATGCATTGAGCCTCGGCGATGTGAGCAATCCCCAAAACGTCCTGTACGTAACGTTGGAGGGCGGCGGCACACTACAGGTAAACAGAGACAATATCGGCGATTTGTCAAAAGCAATCGGCATGTTCTCCCCTGAGGATGTCAACCGGATACTGCGCGCCATTTCCAAGGATGCACAGTGCCAGGGGAAACTGGAAGAAATTGATGAAATGAAAAACAGTATTGGAAAGGCGGAGGATGAGGAATAATCCATCCCTCCGCTTCTCAAAACGCAGCTTGCAGCCACTGTTTTATTATTCTCTAAAATAAACTTTATTTTTTGTTTTTCCAGTGCCTTTAAGGATATTCAGCTTTTCAGCTTTCAGCAGTAAACGGCTTGCCGTCTTTATCGCAACTTTCAATAATTCCGCTGCAACAGAACTATTTACTTCTTTACTTGTTTCCAAATAGGTCAAAATAATCCGCATTCTTGTTCTTTCCAATTCGGACATTGATTCGGACATTTTCTCTTTTCTTTCAAACCCGTCTCTTATGCGAATAATCGTATTCAAATAGGTTCTTTCCTCATCCATATCAAACTCAGGCTCTGATGAACCATTTTGTCTAAGTTCTCTTAATATTTTAGGAATGCCTGTTCCCTTTTTTTCCGATAAATCAATCTCCTTAAACAATTCTCCAATTCTTCTGTTACGATATTTCCACCCTTTAACCTTACCTGATGCAAAATGCTCAAGATTAATCCACTTAGCAAGCCCGGGATAATTAAAGTATCGTTCTGCTTCTGCCTGACCTTGCACTTTTACAACTTTTTGCTCAATCACTGTTGTCTTTATATAATCTAAAGCATCCTGAACCTGTTTCCATATTGGTCCTGTAAATGTTTTTTCTGTAAAATCATCAGACGCCTCGGCTTCCTTTGAATAAAATCTAATCATCTCAATATATGCCCCTGGAATCAGCTTCTCCGGCTGTTCCGCAAACATCAATACTCCGATATTTCTGATATCCAATTCGGTATCTGTCTCATTTGCGACTTCCTGTGCAAGCAACAGTTCTTCTAATGAACTATTATTAAGTTCCATTACCAGACTACTATTACTCTTCCTAATAAAATCTTCGAGATAACCTCTCCTGATATTATCAATTTTTGCTTTTCTGTTTACACGGTCATCAAATGGAACAGAATTGAATTTATCAAACAATTCAGATATTTCATCTTGTTTCGCATCTGTGGTAAGTGATGCTGGTCTAATCCAATATCTTAAACTTTTGTCTGCTTTTTTACCATTTTCAACATACACCGATTTGGGCGCTTGGTATGGACCACTATCGCCTGCTGAACACCACAGATATATCAAATAAATTCCAGCATTCTTATAATTAACTACTTCTATTCTTGGAATATACCGCGGAATAATTTGATTACAATATTGAAATATCTCCTGTTGAATCGAATCCAGATTTTCCTTTGGAACACCTTTTAGCGGAAATACAGGCATACCATCTTTCTCTTTTACTCCTATAACGATGTACCCACCATTGGTATTATCATAGTCATTTGCAAAAGCACAAATAGAATGAATGATATCATTTGGATTCCATCCTGTTTTATATTCTATGCGGTCATGTTCCACAACACGCCCTTCTAACAAAGTTTCTATTTTTAATGGTATCATTCAAATGCCTCACTTTCTGCTATGAATTATTCACAGTAATTTTATTTCTTATATCATTCCGATAAAAACAGCTTCTATAGGGCTTACGTCAGCTTTGCTATGCCATAAAATCTATGGTTTTCTCTTTATGGAAGCGGACTGTCAGTTTCTATTTTTCAATCAAGGTGTTTTGCTCATCTCTAACTTTATTAGATACCTGCTCGCCCTTTCCTATTTTGGCAACTGTTGCGGAACTCAATCCTGCTTTTTCAGTCCTTTTTGTAACAATATTTACCATAATCTTATATATGATACAACCGTTTATACATACCTTATCTTTATTTACAAATTCCGCTTTTAATTGTAGCGCTTAATAAACAAATAATCTATAGAATCTTCATTCTTTCAAATATTTAATAAATATCACTTTTTTGAACAGTTTTTCGCTTTAAAATGATTGGCAAATAAAATAACATATTTTATACTAATAGCACATAAAATAATACTCAATCAAATTGCAAGGGTCGGAAAGGCTCCCGACACACTCGCAAGAGTACCTGAGATGATGGATACGCCGCCCATCTTGCAATTTGATTAAAAACAGGGCATAGCCATAAGGTTATACCCTGTTTTTTACTTTAAAGAAATCGGCACTTGCTTAAAAGAATGCATTTATTTAAAATTAGTGATTCAACAAATACCTTCTTGCTTTACGCTCGCCTTCTATAACCAGAATCCCTTCATCTACCATTTCCCTCAAAACCCTTTTCGTTGTGGAATCTGCCAGTCCCAATAACTCTCTTGCCTCCTTATTCGTGATAAACCCATTTTTCAATATATACTTAATAATGATTTCTTTTCTGTTGGATTTTACCAGCTTTTTATCGGCTTTTGTCGGCTTTTCGTCAACTTTTATCGGCTTTTTATCGGCTTTTATCGGCTTTTTACTGGCTTTTATCAATTTTTTATCGGCTTTTTCTTCAGAACGATAAAAACAAACTACAAATCCTGATTTCAATTTTTTAAATTCGTATTTTACATTTGCTACATGGCAGGCATCTGCAATACGCTTCAATCCAGTGCCAAAACCCTCAATATCTTTTGAATAATATAAAATTCTTGCAATTTTAGGATTTCTGCGTATGGGTCTTTCTGGTCTGTCTATAAAATCCTGCGGTTCAAAGCCTTCCGGAAAAGCCCCTGGATTATATATTTCAATTCTATCTTTATAAATCGCCACCTCATTGCTTTGTCCCAAGGAATAATCTTTATGACAAAATGAATTTAACAGAGCTTCTCTTATAGCATCCATAGGTACTTCCGGAATCTCTGTGCGTTGTAATGAACCAGTGAACTCAGCACGCCAATGAATATTACTCCTTATATATGCTTCTGCAATATCTACAAGCTTTAACATCGGACCATGATGCCTCTGTATATCATTAAATGTCAGTCTCTCATCAGTCGCAAAAATTGCCATCTGAATATCTTGTATCAAAAATCATCACTAAAAAGCGCTTTCCCTGCATTTAACAGCTTATTACCCTCTGTCAATTCCAATTGATTTAAAACGGTTTTCTTATCGGTATAAGAAATAGCAATTCTTCCTGCTTCATGTGCCTGATAAGTATACTTTTTCAGTAATTCTTCATCCACATCATCTACCGACCTGTTTGAAACTAAATTTTCCCACCGATTGCCTTCCCTTCCACTCTTAAGCAACAATTCTGTAATTTCTTCTGCCGACATTTGCAAATCCTCGTCCGCCACTCGGATTCTTGCTACTCCATATGAAAAATAAGGAATGTGATTTCCCTCAAACTTAACATGTATACATTCTTTCCCATCCAGAATTACTTTGTTGATTTCCGGATATATTTTAGGTTCAATAAAATTACCAATTTTCTGGCTGACTTCCCGCAGGGATTCTTCCGTAACAATTTGTCCCACAGGAGTTCCATCGGACCTCACTCCAAAATATAATTCCCCATATTGATGCTTATTTAAAATAGCACAAATGGAATTTATGGCTTCTTTTAATTCGCCTGTAGATTTTTTAAATTCTAAAGTTTCTGTTTCTGTCCCTAAATTCAACCCCTTGCCTACTTATATAAAACATTCGATATCCAGATAATATTGCCATAGTCAAACATCATTTGTTTCAAATAATATCTTCCTCAAATTTGTCTTCTCTTAAATTACCTTATCTACGACCACTATTTCAGTCAGTATAATTTCGATTAAGTATAACATGCTTTTTCTTGTATTTAAAGGAGCTTACCTGGTAAGTCTAACAATTTAAATGGCTTGCATTATTTCCATCCTGCGCATCATCCTCCTGCACCATCCCCCTATACTCCTTCCTTTTCAGCTCCCTGACCACCATACAAATCGCAATCACGCCTGCGCCGCCATCTGCCACGGGCCCCGCATACATAATCCCATCAATTCCCATAAACAGCGGAAAAATCACAATCAGCGGAAGCAGCAGGATAATCTGCCTGGTAAGCGCCAGGAACATACCCCGTTTCGGCTTTCCGATTGCTGTAAAAAAGTTGGAAGAAATGGGCTGTAAAAAATTAAGGAAGGTAAAAAACAGGTAAATTCTGAAATAATTAACTGCAAACCGGAAGTAGGCATCCGAGCCGTCTCCAAAAATGGAAATAATCTGTCTGGGCACAAGCTGGAATGCCAGAAATGCCAAAAAGGACAGACAGAAGCCGCAGAAAACAGCCCGCCTGTAAGCGGTTTTAACCCTGTCATATTTAGCTGCCCCATAGTTAAAGCTGACAATGGGCTGCAAGCCCTGGGAAATGCCGATAACAAAAGACATAAACACCTGATTTACCTTGGTAATGATACCTGCGCAGGCAATGGGTATGGCTTCCCCATAAACAGAAAGGGAACCGTAATATTTCAGGGATTTATTCATGACAATCTGTACAATCATCATGGAGAGCTGGTTGCTGCAAGGCGCAGCCCCCAGAGACATAATTCTTTTCACATATTCCTTCTGCACCTTCAGATGCTTCTTTTTCAATTCCACGGATTTACAATGCGTCAGATAGGAAAACGCCAGAAGCGCCGAAATTATCTGTCCGATAACCGTTGCAAGGGCAGCTCCCGCCATTCCCATTCCAAAGCCGAATACAAACAAGGCGTCCAGGATTGTATTGATAACGGCGCCTGTCAGATTGCATGCCATAGTCATCCGGGGGCTTCCGTCAGCCCGGATTAAATGACCGCCTCCCGTGGCAAAAATCACAAAAGGAAACCCAAAGGACACAATTCTTGTGTAAGTCATGGCATACCCCAGCACATCCGCCGGAGAACCGAAAAATATCAACAGCTGTTTTAGAAAAACCTGGGTAACCAGGCATAATACCATACCGCAGGAAAACAACATAACGGCGGCATTACCCATATAATAGACCGCCTTGTCCCTGTCTCCCCTTCCCATGGCAAGATTAAAAGCAGACGCTCCCCCAATGCCGAAAAGCAGACCGATGGCAATACAGGATATGGACAGGGGAAAGGAAATATTCGTCGCCGCGTTCCCAAGCCCGCCGACGCTCCTCCCGATAAAAAACTGGTCCACGATATTATATAAAGACCCCACCAGCATGGAAATGATGCTGGGGATGGCAAACTGCAAAAGCAGGGTATTTATTTTTTCTTCTCCTAATGCATTTCTGTCCGAAACAGATTTCATTTTTATCAACTCCTGTTTTCTATCATACCATTTTTTTGAAAAAAGTGTAAATTACCACTTGCATTTTATAAAATTATTTTGTATTATATATTCTCGTAGTACGCTATGTAGCATGCTACAATTATGACAGGTTATGGATACCGGGAGGACCTTCCATGGACGACACAGGACTTCTGTTAAAGAAAATCAGCAACCGGATGGAGTGCAACAGGAACCGTTCCTTAAAGAAACTGGGACTGACTGCAACGCAGTTAGACCTGCTTTACTATCTGTACAGCCACCGGGAGCAGGAAAATACTCTTTCCGATATTACCGCCTTTTTCGGCATTCAGCATACAAGCGCCATCCATGTGCTCAAAATACTGGAAGAAAAAGGCTACATTTACAAAGAACCCACCAAGCGGAATCCCCGTTTTAAAAATATCTGCCTGGCTGATAAGGGACTCCCCCTGATGGAGGAAGTCAATGCTAACATCGCCCTGGTACAAAAGCAGATGTTTTCGGGTATTTCAGAATCTGAGCAGGCGGAGCTTGGCAGACTTTTAAATATTATTTATGAAAATCTGGGAGAAATCTGATTCCGTCAGAAATATGATAATCAGGAAATCCTGACGGATTAAAATCTGACAAACCGGAAATTTACATAAGCACAGTTGAGAGGAGACAGAATTATGCAGGACAAAACAACAGAAATTTTCAGGGACGCCCCCGTCCCCAAGGCGGTTTTTACCAATATCATCCCTTCCATTATCAGTATGATTATGGTTTTGGTTTATAACCTTGCAGATACCTTTTTTATCGGACAGACCAAAGACGCTTATATGGTGGCTGCCGTTTCCGTGGCAACGCCCGCCTTTCTTATTTTTATGGCTATCGGTATGCTTTTCGGTATCGGCGGTACTTCCTTGATTTCCCGTATGCTGGGGGAGGGCAAGGAGGACAAGGCGAAAAACACCTCCGCCTTCTGCTTCTGGACAGGAGCCGTTATCGGTATTATTTCCATGATTTTTATATGGATTTTTGTAAGGCCCATCTGCCGCATGGTAGGCGCCAGCGACGATACCATCGGCTACGCTTCCCAATATCTGGGCATTGTTGCGTGCAGTATTCCTTTTCTGATTGTTGGCAACAGCTTCAGTAATATTATCCGTGCGGAAGGAAAGCCCCAGAAGGCTATGATAGGTATGGTAATCGGTAACCTGATCAATATCGTGCTGGACCCTGTCATGATTCTGTTTCTGCACTGGAATGTGGCAGGCGCTGCCATTGCCACGGTCATCGGCAATGTGTTTGCCGCTGTTTACTATACTTTCCATCTGGTTTCCAAGGATTCCATGCTTTCCATCCGTTTAAAGGATTACAAAGCTGGCGACAGAATTGCATCCGGCGTGCTGGCTATCGGGATTCCGGCTTCCTTAAACAGCATTTTAATGAGTGTTTCCAATATCATTATCAATAACATGATGAAGAAACACGGAGATATGGCGGTTGCCGGTCTGGGCGTTGCCATGAAGGTAAATATGATTGTGGTCATGCTCTTAATCGGTCTGGGCACCGGCATACAGCCCTTATTAGGGTACTGCTTCGGCGCCAGAAATAAAAAACGATATCTGGCGGTTTTAAAGTTCTCCCTAATCCTTGCTTTTTGCATGAGCGCGGTTATGACTGTCATCTGCTACTGTGGCGCCAGCCCATTGGTTAAGGCGTTTCTGGATAATCCAGAAGCATTTGATTACGGCATGTCCTTTGCCAGAATCTATATTTACTCCGGTCCCATCATCGGAATCCTTTTTGTGCTGGTTAACGCCATCCAGTCCACCGGGGCGGCTCTGCCTTCCCTGATTCTTTCCATCAGCAGGCAGGGGCTTTTATATATCCCCACCCTGCTGACCTTTAGAAAGCTTTTTGATACACCCCGGATGCTTGCGCTGTCACAGCCTGTAACAGATTACATGGCAACAGCCCTTGCCACCATACTGTTTATCATAACCTACCGGAAATACTTTAAGGGTTTTGATAAAGATCTCTCATCCGAAGCTTCCTTAGGCGACGATGCCTAGTCCATGGAGACTACTTCATAATCCTGGTCTTCCACGGCTTTTTTCAGAATCTCATCCGCCACAGGCGCATTAAGGGTAAGGACAGCTGTTCCCGCCTCATGGCTGACAACAGCCTCCTTTACCTCCGCCAGGGCTTCTAAGGCTTTCTTTACCCTTGCCTCGCAGTGTCCGCACATCATTCCGTTGATTTTCATTGTTTTTTCCATTTCATTTACCTCTTTTCTTTGATTTATAGTTTGATTTTCCAGTTCCCTGCTGCCGCTTTCAGACTCATCTTTCATCTTTCTTTTCCTGTCCCTTTTTGTACTTCGCAAATCGAAGAGATTTAAGCGCAGCGCATTGGTTACCACGCAAAAACTGGATAAGCTCATTGCCGCCGCCCCAAACATGGGATTCAGCTTCAGACCAAACAAAGGATACCAGATGCCCGCCGCTAAGGGAATCCCGATAACATTGTAGATAAATGCCCAAAACAGATTCTCATGGATATTCCTAAGAGACGCCCTGCTCAAACGGATAGCCGCGGGCACATCCATCAGGCTGCTCTTCATCAGCACAATATCAGCTGCTTCGATTGCCACATCTGTCCCTGCGCCAATGGCAATTCCGATATCAGCCCTGGTCAATGCCGGCGCATCATTGATACCGTCTCCCACCATGGCAGTTTTTCTGCCTTTCCCCTGTTCCGACAACTGTCTGATAACCGCTTCCTTTCCGTCCGGCAACACGCCCGCTATTACCTCATCCACTCCTGCCTGCTCCCCGATAGCCTGTGCCGTCCGTTCATTGTCGCCAGTCAGCATGACCACACGGATACCCATATTCTTAAGCTGGGCTATGGCTTCCCGGCTGTCCTCCTTCATGGTATCGGCAACGGCAATCATTCCTTGCAGCTTTCCTTCCTTTGCAAAGAACAGGGGCGTTTTCCCTTCCATGGAAAGAGCTTCTGCCTGCTTCTCCATTTCCCCTGAAACTCCTGCTTTTGTTTTGATAAAGCTTAGGTTGCCTCCCGCTAACTCCTTGCCATGAAGCGTGCCTGTAAGACCGTTTCCGGGAATTGCGCTGAAGTTATCCGCTCCTTCCTCCTTCAAGCCCTTTTCATCCCCATAGGCAATAACCGCCCTCGCCAAGGGATGTTCGCTTTTGCTCTCCAACGCATAGGCAAGGCGCACTAATTCCGCCTTCGCCGTTTCATTATCCCTATCATTCCCATTCCTGCCATCAGCATCTTTTCCTCCGGCATTTCCCGTCATATCCTGTACAGGCAGAATATCCGTTACCTTTGGCTGACCGCTCGTAATAGTCCCCGTCTTATCCAGGGCAATGATTTCTACTTTCCCCGCCTCTTCCAGGGAGACCGCATTTTTAAATAGAATCCCATGCTTTGCGCCCATGCCGTTTCCCACCATAATCGCTACGGGAGTAGCCAGACCAAGGGCACAGGGGCAGCTGATAACCAGGACAGAAATCCCCCTTGCTAGGGCAAAACCGATTCCCTCTCCCGCTAAAAGCCAGACAATCGTTGTTATAAGGGCAATCCCCATAACCACCGGCACAAAGACGCCGGACACCTTATCCGCCACCTTGGCGATGGGAGCTTTGGTCGCCGCCGCATCGCTTACCATCTGGATAATCTGGGAAAGGGTCGTATCCTCTCCCACCCTGGAAGCCTCGCACCGAATAAAGCCCGACTGGTTTATCGTAGCGGCGGAAACAAAGTCGCCCTCCTCTTTATCCACAGGAATACTTTCGCCTGTCAAAGCAGATTCATCCACAGCGCTGTTTCCTTCTATTATAATACCGTCCACAGGAATACTCTCCCCCGGACGTACTACGAAAACATCTCCCTTTACCACCCGGTCAACAGGAATCGTTATCTCTTCCTCATCCCGTATCACAACCGCCGTCTTGGGCGCTAAGTCCATCAGGCTCTTTAAGGCGTTGGTTGTTTTCCCCTTTGAAAGGGACTCAAGCGTCTTTCCCAGGGTAATCAACGTCAGAATCGTAGCTGCCGACTCAAAATAGAACTCGTGCATATAGGACATTGCCCTCTGACCATCTCCCATAAGCTGTGCATCCGTCATGGCAAACAGGGCATAGGTGCTGTAGAGAAAGGACGCTCCCGCCCCCAACGCCACCAGGGTATCCATATTGGGCGAACCATGCCTAAGACCTGCAAACCCGCTGACAAAAAACTTCTGGTTAATAACCATAATCACAATGGTAAGCAAAAGCTGCACCAGCCCCAGGGCAACGTGGTTTGCCGCCAGTCTTTCCGGCAGACGCCACCCCCACATCATATGTCCCATGGAAACATACATCAGAGGAAGCAGGAAACACAGCGAAATAATAAAGCGTCTCTTTATAACCGGCGTTTCCTTATCCTCTAAGGGATTACTCCCTGCCGCCGCACTCTCCTTATTTCCCGCACTCTTTAAGGCTGCCCCATAACCAGCCTTTTCCACCGCATCTATAATATCTCCCGGAGAAGCCGTCCCCTCCACGCTCATGGAATTGGTCAAAAGGCTTACCGTGACACCTGTTACTCCCGACACCTTACAGACTGCTTTCTCTACATGGGTGCTGCAAGCGGCACAGCTCATTCCTGTTACTGCATACTGTTCCATAACACTCTCCTTCATCCTTGCACTCTCGCTTACTTTCTCACTTATCCGTTATCTTTGCTTTCATGCTTTACTTTCTCACTTATCCATTATCTTTGCTCTCACGCTTTACTCTATCGTTTATCCGTTTCCTTTGCTTTTGCGCTCTACTTCATCAATTTCTGTATCATCTTGACAAGTTCTTCTATGACCTCGTCGTCTCCCTCACGGATTCCCTTCGCGACGCAGGTGTGGATATGATTTGCCAACAATTCTTTATTAAAGCTGTTTAACGCTGCATTTGCCGCCGCACTCTGGGTCAGTATATCTACACAGTAAGCATTTTTTTCCACCATGCCCTTTATCCCTCTGATTTGTCCTTCAATCCGGTTCAGGCGGTTCAGCAAATCCTTATACTCCTCCTCCGTCCGCTGCTTTACTTTTACCTCTTCTCCAAGCTGTATTTCCTTTTTATTTTCCTTTTCCTTTTTTATTTTCTCCATTTTATCCGCCCAGCTCTTTCTCTATAATTTTCTATTATTTCACTTTTCCCTTTGCTGTATAAAAATAACTTCCTTCCATGAAAAACACTTCTCTTTATGTCCATAATATTTCCTGACTTTCCGTTTCCCATGTCGCATCTCTTCATTTCCCTCTCCCCCCATTATATACCCCCTATGGGTATATTGCAATAGTAAAAAAACACACAGTCTGCGCCGTGTGCTCCTTTCTTTATAAAACCGCTTACCTCTTATGATGCTCTCTGTTTCCTTTTTTCATATCTTCCGGGGTTCTTCATCTGATTTCTCTTCAAAACCATCTCGCCAAAGGCACAGATTTTATCCGCCATATTGATTAAAACTGCCTCCCTGGACCTTGGAAAATGCCAGAAGGTCAGCGGCCACATATGGCTACGGATAATATTCCTCTCCAAATCCGACAGCTCAAATTCCTTCTCCGCATTTTTAAGCGCCGTCTTAGGATGCCCCAGCCAATGCTCTCTGGTGCCTACATCTTTATTTTCCCTGGCACAGTATAAATAGTAATCGTGGAGCATGGCGCCCTTCGCCAGGCTGTTGCCGTCCACATTGACATGGAAACGGCGGGACAGGTCGTAAGCGCAGACCGCAACCCTTGAGCTATGGTCAAAAAGATTCGATATATTATGATTGGAGTATTTTTTCAATTCCTGTATGGTGGGATTTTCCCTCAGCCATATAAAAGTATCCCAAAACTCTTCCCTGTTTCGTTCTCTTTTTCCTTTCATTCCATTCCTCATTCTTTCCCTTATAATTCAGCTTTCCCGATTGTCCTCATTTATATATATTCTATTGTACCACTTATTTTTACCAAAACAAAAGAACCTATGAGAAATTTTGTAAAAAATCTCATAGGCTCTCTGCTTATGCATTCGACCTTGCATACCTGCTTTAACAAATTACTTCAAAAATAAAACAAATAAATGTTTTATTTCCGTTATGATACGAAATATTAAACCGCCAGGTCTACATGCTGGACAGTACCTACACCGCCGCTTTCCTTTAAGTAAACCCCGGTCTTACGGATGATTCCGTTTGTCTGCTGGGTTGCCTGATTATTCAGGGAAAACTCCGTCTGTGCGCTTCCTAAATAAATCGCTCCCACGTCTGCGTCCTTTAAATTCATCAAAACGTCTTTGCCGTTATCATCCTTGGTCCAAATTTTTAAATCCTTAAAAACACTGTCGGCTTCATCAATCCATCCGTTGCCGTCTTCATCATAAGCCGCCAAATCGCCAAAGCCGTCGCCGCTCTTCGTGCCAAAAAGTTCAGAACCGTCGTTGATTTTGCCGTCTCCGTTTTTATCCAGCGCCAAAAATCCGCTTCCGCGCCCTGCAAAGGAAATTTCCTCTTCCTTGCCGTCCGCATCCAAATCAAATAAAAACTTCATATCGGATACGCTTGCCACATTGGAATCCAAGTTAATAACCAACGGGTCTGTCACAATATAGTTCTGCTGTGTAAAAGATTCATATTTCTCACAAAATGCCCTGGACATCTCAACGGATACGCCAAAATTAATCTCCCTGCCGTCTGTGGTCTTTGCCACACCGGTTGTCTGGAATGATGTAAACTCCGCCTCCGTCACAAATCCGGAGGTAACCGTCGTCCTGGTCCATACATTGCCGCCCTGATTGGGCGCAACAGATGTTAAATCTATCGACGAAGTTGTTGCACGGTAAGACGATGCGCTGTAAGATGCAGATAGAGAAGCCCCATAACCCGAAGAGGACTGGGTCATTCCAAAGGACGATGACGCCTTTTTATAATTCGACTGAACCTGCTTAATGCTGTTCATGGAATCCCAGGGATTTCTCCCATTTTTGAATCCACTCAATGCACGTAACATCTGCCGCAGCATTTCCAGCTTCTGCTCATATCTGCTCTTGGGCCCGTCCGTCCATCTGGGTGTTTCCTGTCCCCTGATTTTGCCCTGCTCCAACAGCTTTTGATAATTCTCCTGCTGTTTCTTCTCCTCGGCTTCTTTCTTCTGATCCTGATACTCCTTCAACTGCTCAGAAAGACTTTTGCCCTCGGGGGAAACCTCCAGCTTAACTTCCTGCCCTGCCTTTTCACTGATGCTTTCGCTGTGCAACATCTCGTAATGAATATATTCCCTCTGGGAAGACATTCCTACCTTGCTGGAACTGATAATCATGGTATCGACTCCTTTCTAACCATTGATTTATAAAGGGTAACTCCATTTACCCGTTATTATTCAATTTTATTCTGTCACGCTAAAAACTGCCCTTAGATACTGCTTATGCGTTAGACTTCAAGCCTGCTGCATAGTCATCAAAAAGCTTCTCTGTAGCGTCATATGTCCTCTGGCTGATATCAGGCAACTTCTGTCCCCATGTGCCTGTTGCCATCTTGAAGCCCTTCTCGAATGCTTTACGCATTTCTTCCATTTTTTCTCCGTCTCCGCCGGTCAAAGCCTTTGCAAAATCAAAGATTCTCTGGGAAGTCTGGGACACACCCCAATATCCGTCATCTGCAATATCCTTCTGTGCCTGTGCTTTGGTTGCAGCATCTACGGTAAATTTGCCGCTTGCCAAAAAGCTCCACATATCGTCGGATTTGCCGATTGCAACGCCCTGCTGGCTCATCATCTTATGTACTAAGTCAGTCATCTGTGCTGCGCGCGCTTCTGCATCCGCCTTTAACTGTGATACGATAGCGGAACGGTCTACTGCCGCCTTGCCTGCACTGGAAGGCTCATATACTGCGCCGGGCTGTGTAGCTTCTGTCTTTTCAGTTGTCTGCTTTGCCTTAGCCGCTGTGTTTTCATAGCTGCTATATGAATTTGTGTAATTATTTACTCCATTTACTCCACTCATGAATTTCCTCCATTCTGCCGTTTTTCCCACGGCTCATCAATTATTATTCTTTAGAATGCGTTATCATAAAGATAACCACTGGATGTCAGTTTGTCATAATCAGCATTGTTCGTATAGGTGCTTCCGCCTACACTTGTACCCTGTACAGCAGCGCTTCCAATCTGGGACGCTTTCTGGACTACCCTGTCCGCATAGGAGCCGGCGCCTTGGAACAATACCTTTAAAGTATTTATGTTTGCTTCCTTCAACGCATCCTCATCTACCTTTAACTTATTATCATCGCCAATGGTAATGCCAACCTTTGCTAACAGCTTGGAATTCGTCTCTGTCATCTGGGTAAGCCATGTTGCATTCCTCAAAACCTTCTTATTTTCGCTTTCCCCGGTAGCGCTTACGATGGCATTATAGCTGTCAACAAAAGAATTGACCGCTTTTGTAATGGCATCCCAGTCATAGTCTACCTTTGTTGTCTCTTCCCCTGTCTTCTCATCCTTGGTCTTGATTTCCTTCTTCTCGAATAAATCCTCATCCATCAGGTCAAGCATGGAATTTTTCAGATTGTCCGCTTTTGTCTTTAACAGGGACAACTGTTTCTTCTCAGCCTCGGTACCCTCAGCATTGTCAGCATCCTGTTTCTTGTAATAAGCCTTTAACAGTTTGCCGTAGCTGCCGCTCTTAATGCTCATATAATCCGTAAGACTAAAAGCATTACTGTTGTCCGTGCCTGAGGTTCCCATCATACTACTGAATATATCAGTGTAGTTGGTGTTTACATTTGTCATAGTATCATCCTCCTTGATTATAATATTTCAAATAGCAAATCCATTTGCTAATCTGTCATATTGTATTTCGGATTATTTGAAATAATCCTTAGCTTATTTTGGAAATTTTTTTAAATTTTTTTGATTTTTTTCTCATATTTTTATATCAAATCGCCGATATATATGATTTTTTGCTTCTTCCAGGGCTTTTTCATCCTGTAAAACCGGGGTTTTTGCTTCCGTTTCCTCTATATCCGCGGCACTTTCCTGTGTAGTATCTGCTACGTTTCCTGAAACCTCTGCGCCTTCCTCCAGCGTCTCTGCCGCAGCTTCTCCGGACAGGGCTTCCTCCGAAGCCTCCAGCCCTTCCATAACCTCAAGGACTTCATCAAGCTCATCCATGATTTCGGAAAGCACGCCATCCTGCTCTTCGATGCCCATTGCCTCTTCTACCAGGTCTTTCCTTCTTTCCTCCGGTGTCTTCGGTTTGGATTTCTCCACCGCTTCTGCAATCTGCTCGCCGATTTCTTTCGCTTCATCCATCATATGATAAATCTGCTCATTATTATAAGCCGCCTTCACTGCCGCAATCTGTTCCTCATAGGAATGAAGCATATCCAGCTTCTTCATGATCTCTTCCGGGCTTTCGCAGACCATATTCTTCAGATTTCCCTTCTGCGCCTCAAAAAACGCCACCTGGTTCTCCGTCTGCTGCTGCCGTTCCATTCTCTCCTGGGTGCTTTTTAACATCCCGTTCCCAAAGGGATGCAAAAAACTACCGTTAATGGCAATATTCATGCTTTTCCTCCTTTCCCTGATGTCCCTGCCTTGGCGGAATCCAAAACCTTTTATGCCGGGATTCTCCCATGCCTGATAAATGCTTCTACAATTTTATAATAAGTCAATGCTTCTATCCGTATTCTATATCAGATATTTCATCATAAAGACAGCCAGATCGTTTCTCCAGTCATCCGCCGCCAGATAAAAAATGTCGTCATAGTCGTCCATGGCAATCATCGCCACATTCCCGCCGCCCCCGGCGCCCGGCACCTTCATAATCATATCAAAGGAAACATACACATATTCCCCTTCAATCTGCTTTTCCTCTAAAAGCTTCCTGAATTCCTTCTGGTTTATCCGCACTTCCCCGTTTACCACCTCTACGGATTCTCCAAACTCCCTGGAATCCCAGACCACCATTTCCAAATCCTCGTTGTAAAAAGTAATCTCCTTCATCCTGGTGTAGCGTGGATAAGAAGTAATCCCTATGATAACAGTCAGCGCTGCCACGACTGTACCAAAGAACAGCGCCGTCCGTCTCGGGGCGTTTCCTCCGTCCTTTACGCTCCTTCTCTCATTCAAATATCCAATTCGCTTCCTCAATACCTGAAAATGATTTCCATCCAGAAAAGACGCCGCACATTCCTCCTGTACGCCCTTCAGCATCGTAATTACGCCAAGTATCAGCCTGCCGTATTCCAGCCTGCTGACCCCCGTATGGCGGATGCAGCTTTCATCGCACGCCATTTCCAGGTCTTCCCGCAAAAGCTTCTCACACAGATATACCGCAGGATTTATCCACCAGTAGGTACGCAGCATGGCAAACAGGAAAAGCAGTACGATATGCCCTGATTTAATATGAATAAATTCATGGCTCAAAATGACCCTTCGCTGCTCCTCGTCCCAATTCCTCGTAATTTCTTCAGGAACCACCACAAAGGGATGGAATATCCCGCCCGAATAAGGGCTTATCTTCTCCGGCGTAACATAAATCCGTATCCTGCCCAGGTATCTGCGCCCCAGGGAGGTCTTATCATGCACCGTCAGTTGCCCTGTCAATTCTTCCCTTATGCCGTCTTCAAGCACCGGAAGACTCTCCAGCTTCCGTTTCAGGTTCCGGCTTTTTATGATATAAACCGCCAGGAAAACGCCCATTACCGTAAAATAGACCCTTCCGTACACAGGCTTGTTGATACGCGCATAAATGCTGTTAAGCAGGAAATAGAAATACCTGTAGAAAAATATCTTGTTCATCCCCATAAAAGCCATAGGAAGCAGAAGTGCCATGGCGCCGATATTGATATGCGCTGTATGCCGCCTGTTGCACCTGCGTATGGCACAGATAAGAAGCAGCATCGCCATCCCTGCAACCATTGTCCGTATGCATTTGTCAAAGCAGTATATCGCTGCAAAATCCCCAAAGCCTTTCAGCATACGCAGGGTTTCTCCCATGTCAATCCCTTCTCTCCATGATTACCGTTCCTCTATTGCCGTTCCCGCAGGGATTCCACCAAATCCTCCAGCTGTGCAAGCTGCTCCCCGGTAATATCAGCGGATTTCAAAAAGCTTGCAACCGCAAGGGACGCATCCCCTCCGAAATAATTCTTCACAAAACGCCTGCTCTTTAAATCCAGACATTCCTCCTTGGACTTTAAAGGAAAATAATGATAAATCCTGGCATCGTTTTCATCTACCGTATACCCCAGCACGCCTTTTTGCACCAGCCTGCCAATCATAACGCGGATGGTCTTCTGGCTCACATCCAGTGTTCCCTTCAGCTTTTCTATGATTTCCGATGCGGTAATGGATTCGCTCTCTTTCCAGATTACTTCCATAATCAGCCACTCATTTTCACTCGGTGTTATTTCTCCCATAAAATTACCTCCGCATGTACTTCTACCTCTATTATCGGATTACATTTGTAAATAATCAAGTCTTAATTTAAATATTTCTAACATTTTTTAAGAAAATTTTTTCAGATATTAAATTTACTCTTGGAAATTTCTAATTTTCCCAAAATCTTTTATGGAATTTTCATGTTTTTCTATTTTTCTGCCGAAAGTCTTGCCGGGACAAAAAGACTCCATCCCTCTTTTTATGGAAGGATGAAGCTTTTTCTTAAAATTCCCTGCTTTTCCATCTTTCTGTTTTCCGGTCTTTCTGCGGTCGTCTAATCCCGTTTTTCCTTTACCCGGAAAATTTATCTTTAATCCAGAAATTCAACTTCTCCGTTATCAATATGGTAAACAGCTCCACAAACCGTCAGGTTCCCGCTCTCTACCATCTCGCTCAGGCTCTCCTTTACAACGGCAACGCTTCTCTCCACATTCAGGCAGCACGCTTTATATTCATCCTTTTCATCGCCGATTGCCTTGCGGATTTCATCGGTTATAGTCTTTACATAGCCCTCCGGCGCACTGGTAATGGTTGCGCCGACTGCGCCACAATGGGTATGCCCCAGTATAACCAAAAGCTTACTTCCCAAATGGTCCGCCGCATACTCAACGCTTCCTATCTGGTGGTTATCCATAACATTGCCTGCCACACGGATGACAAACAACTCCCCGATTCCGGCGGAAAAAATGCCCTCGGGAATAACCCTGGAATCGGAACAGGTAACGACAATGGCATAAGGGCTTTGTCCTTCGTCACAGGTAACCTGTCTCATCCTCGGAGAAATATCTCCCGGGTTTGTTTCAGAAGCCAGGTAACGCTTATTACCCTCTTTTAATTTTGTTAACGCCTCTGATGCAGATAAATTCTCTTTGTGCATAAATACCTCCTTTTCCGTCTCTTTGACTCCAACTGGTTTCTTATGTAAGGAGTATATCATAATTTCCTTTAAAGTTCATCCTAATTTTCCTTTACCTTCGCGTAAATACCCTTTGCATCCAGTCCATATTTCTCAACCAGCGCACCTGCGGAACCGGACTCGCCGAATTTGTCATACATGCCGATTTTGATCACCTTGACAGGAGCTTTTTCAGAAAGCACGTCGCACACTGCGCTCCCCAGTCCGCCAATAACGGAATGTTCCTCTACGGTAAATACCTTGCCGGTCTTCTTAGCCGTTGCTATGACAAGCTCTTCGTCCAACGGCTTAATGGTATGGATATTGATAACCTCTGCGCTGATGCCGTCGGCTGCAAGCATCTCTGCCGCTCCCAATGCGCCCTCTACGCAGATACCCGTTGCAATAATGGATACATCCGTACCCTCTTTTAATACAACGCCCTTGCCGATTTCAAATTTATAATCCGGTTTGTCATTGATAACCGGAACTGCCGCACGCCCAAATCTTAAATAAACCGGTCCTTCCATTTCGATTGCAGCACGGACAGCCGCCTTTGCTTCCACATCATCGGAAGGAACGATAACGGTCATGCCGGGAATGGTACGCATCAATGCAATGTCCTCATTACACTGGTGGGTCGCCCCATCCTCGCCCACGGTAATACCTGCATGAGTTGCCCCAATTTTTACATTCAGGTGGGGATATCCGATGGAATTACGCACCTGTTCAAAGTTCCTCCCTGCCGCAAACATGGCAAAGGAAGAAATAAACGGAATCTTCCCACAGGTTGCAAGACCTGCTGCAATGCCCGTCATATTACATTCCGCAATCCCGCAGTCAATGTGGCGGTCAGGAAATGCCTTCTTAAAAATACTTGTCTTGGTAGCGCCTGCTAAATCTGCATCCAGAACAACCAGGTCCGGGAAGTCTTTGCCGCAGTCTGCAAGTGCGTTTCCATAGCTTTCTCTTGTTGCAATCTTCTTTACATCTGCCATTATACTTCACCTGCTTTCTCTAACTGCTCTGAAATCTTATCCAAATCCGCCATTGCCGCCACATACTCCTCATCATTAGGCGCCTTGCCGTGCCATCCCGCATTATCCTCCATAAAGGAAACGCCTTTTCCCTTTACAGTATGCATAATGATTGCCGTAGGCGTCCCTTTTGTTTCCTTAGCCTCAGCTAACGCTTTGCGGATTTCATCAAAGTTATGTCCGTCAATGTTAATTGCCTTAAAATTAAAGGCTTCAAATTTTTTATCAATGGGGTACACGGAGCAGACGTCCTCAACCTTCCCGTCAATCTGCAATCCGTTGTTGTCAACGATTACCACCAGATTATCCAGCTTACGCGCGCCGGCAAACATAGCTGCCTCCCACACCTGTCCTTCCTGGATTTCTCCATCTCCCAAAAGAGTGTATACACGGTAATCTTTCTTGTCCATTTTGCCCGCAAGCGCCATGCCCACGGCTGCGGAAATGCCCTGTCCCAGGGAACCGGAGCTCATATCCACGCCGGGCGTCTCCTGCATACAGGGATGCCCCTGGAGATAAGAACCTAATTTACGGAGCGTCTTTAAATCCTCTACCGGAAAATACCCTCTGTTGGCAAGGGCAGAATACAAGCCCGGCGCCGTATGTCCTTTGGAAAGGACAAAACGGTCCCTGTCCGCCTTTTTCGGGTCCTTCGGATCAATATTCATTTCTTCAAAATAGAGATACGTAAACATATCCGCCGCAGAAAGGGAACCGCCGGGGTGTCCTGCCTTCGCACTATGTACTGCGGTCACAATACCTTTACGAACTTCATTTGCCTGTTTCTGAAGTTCCAAGTTTGTCATCTTAATTTGCCTCCATATGTAATGTTTGTTCTGCACGCTTATCATATAACACCCAAAAGATGATTTCAACCGGTTTAGGGCTAAAATCATCTTTTGGTTAAGCTTTATAGTAAATCGTTTAAACGATTAAGCAAAAGGATTTTCGGTAGGATACCTTACGCCTGCAGGCTGGTTGTATCCGATTTCCGCCACATCCACGCCGATATATTTAAATACCTCATAAATGGCTTTTCCGAAATGTCCGAATGCTACTGCACCGTGATGAGGGAAATTCTTCTCAATCAATACATGACGATAGAATCTGCCCATTTCAGGAATGGCAAATACGCCGATTCCGCCGAAGGATTTGGTGGCTACGGGAAGAACCTCTCCATGGGCTATGTAAGCACGCAGCTCTGCGTCAGCCGTAGACTGTAGTCTGAAGAATGTGATATCCCCGGGTACAATGTCGCCTTCTAAGGTTCCCTGGGTTACTTCTTCGGGGAGACTTCTCGCCATAATCATCTGATACTGCATACCGCAGGAGGATAATTTCTTGGAGCAAGTGTTTCCGCAATGGAAGCCCATAAAGGTATCCTTATGTGTATAAGGGAATTTGCCCTCGATAGCTTCTTTATACATATCTGCCGGTACAGAATTGTTGATGTCTAACAATGTAACGATATCCTCGGATACGCAGTAGCCGATAAACTCGCTTAATGCCCCGTAAATATCAACCTCGCAGGATACAGGGATACCCATGCCTGTGAGACGGCTGTTTACATAGCAGGGCACAAAGCCAAACTGTGTCTGGAATGCAGGCCAGCACTTTCCGGCAACCGCCACATATTTACGGTAGCCCTTGTGCTCCTCAACCCAGTCAAGCAACGTCAGTTCATACTGCGCTAACTTAGGCAGAATCTCGGGTTTATTGTTACCTGCACCTAACTCTTCCTCCATTTCCTTAACCTTTGCAGGAATGCGGGAATCCCCTTCATGCTTTTTAAATGCTTCAAATAAATCCAGCTCGGAATTTTCTTCAATCTCTACGCCCAGATTGTACAGTTGCTTAATGGGTGCGTTACATGCCAGGAAATTAAGGGGTCTGGGACCAAAGCTGATAATCTTTAAGTTGGCAAGAGCGTCTATCGTGCGTGCAATAGGTACAAATTCCTTAATCATATCCGCGCATTCTTCCGCCGTTCCTACAGGATATTCCGGAATATATGCCTTTGCATTGCGGAGCTTTAAGTTATAGCTTGCATTTAACATGCCGCAGTATGCATCGCCGCGTCCGCCCTTTAAGTCGTTCTGTGATTCCTCTGCTGCCGCACAGAACATAACCGGTCCGTCAAAATGCTTTGCCAGCAGGGTTTCCGCAATTTCAGGTCCAAAGTTTCCAAGATAAACGCAAAGGGCATTACAGCCTGCCTTCTTAATGTCCTCTAATGCCTGGACCATGTGGATTTCACTTTCCACAATACAGATGGGGCATTCATAGATATCCGCATCGCCATATTTCTTTTTATATGCGTCTACTAATGCTTTTCTCCTGTTCACGGAAAGAGATTCCGGGAAACAGTCACGGCTTACAGCCACAATACCGATTTTTACTACAGGTGCGTTGTTCATTGATTCTTTTCCTCCTTTATTAAATACCGCTTTCTATTGCGGGTTATTTGTTAACATTCAGATTTTCGCCGACCAGCCCGATATGACAGCCTTCATCCAGACCGCCCTCCTTATGCCCTATCAGCCATTTGTTTTTTGCTGTAATCAGCTTATCCTCCCCATCGGAATGGGAAGTCTCCAGGGGATAGTTGGTTCCTGCCGGTAATACAATGCCGACCTTGAAGCCCTCTCCCTTTACCCCGCATGGTGCGTAATGAAGTGTTGTCGCATACACTTCAACAGCGGTTCCCTTCGGGACTAAAAATGCTTCCATCAAAGATGTATCATAGGTAAAATCATCCGTAATATCCTGCTGGGAACCTAAAATTAAAATTGCATCTGTCGCCGCCACATTGATTTCCGAGCTTCTGTGGTACTCAACAGCATTCAGCAATTCATTGTGTCCGTTGCAGTATCCGATTTGAATCGGCAATTCTCCGTATGTCCTGTTCTTTAATTCCTCAAAAACGGGAAGCGCTTCCAATTCCTTTATACTCGGCTCATACACAACGCCCCCGGGTAATGGAGTCTGCTTTTCCAATGCCTCTACCAATCCGGAAAAATCAATATTCTTTACGATTCTTCCATACTTTCGGAACTTCTCATCCGTCACGTCATAAACTGTCATTTCATAACCCCTTTCCATTTTATTTTTCATCCTGTTAATAAGCTCTATATTTCCGCCTGTTCCAAAGGATTCCGCCAATTACTGGATTTTAGAAAACAACTCCTTGCAGGCAGGATAAATCTCTTTAAACTGCTGGTATCTGGCTTCGTATTTTTCCACCAGTCCAGGCTCAGGTTCTACAGTATCCACAATCTTGACAATCTTAGCCGCCGCATCCTCTACGCTCTTAAATTCGCCGCAGGCAACTGCCGCAAGCATCGCGCCGCCCAATGCAGGACCTTCTTCGCTCTCAATAACGTCAACCTTAACATTTAATATATTTGCAATCATCTTCTTCCAGAGAGGACTCTTGGCGCCGCCGCCGCAAATTTTGGTTCTTTCTATGTTAATACCCAAAGCTTTCGCCACTTCAAAGGAATCCCTCAAAGCAAACGCCACGCCCTCCAAAACCGCCTGAGTCATATCAGCCCTGGTGGAATCCATGGTAAGACCGATAAAGGTGCCTCTTGCAAGCGGGTCGTTAATGGGGGAACGCTCGCCCATCAGATAGGGCAGGAAGTATACGTGGTTCTCTCCCAGCTTTTCAATCGCCTTCTGTTCCGCCCCGTAATCCTGGGTGCCGATGATTTCATCCATCCACCACTTGTTACAGCTTGCTGCGCTTAACATACAGCCCATCAAATGATAGTGCCCGTCTGCATGGGCAAATGCGTGGAGCGCATTAAATTTATCCACTCCGAATTTATCGGAAGAAATAAAGATAGTCCCGCTTGTACCCAGCGAAATGTTGCAGTTACCGTCCCCTACCGTACCGGTTCCTACAGCTGCCGCCGCATTATCCCCGGCGCCTGCAACGACCTTACAGCTTTCCGGTATGCCAAGCTCCTCTGCCACCGCAGGGAGGAGGGTTCCTACGGCTTCATAGCTCTCATATACCTTCGCAAGCTGGTCCTCTGTGATGCCGCAGATTTCACACATCTCCTTAGACCAGCACCTGTTTTTTACATCAAAAATCAACATTCCCGATGCGTCAGATACGTCGGTGCAGTGCACTCCGGATAATTTATATGCAATGTAATCTTTAGGAAGCATAATCTTTTTGATTCTGGCAAAGTTCTCAGGCTCCTTGTTTTTTACCCAGAGAATCTTGGGCGCCGTAAATCCCGTAAAAGAAATATTTGCCGTATATTCAGAAAGCTTTTCCTTGCCAATCACATTATTTAAATAATCACATTCTTCTGTCGTCCTGCCGTCATTCCAGAGAATTGCCGGACGGATGACCTCGTCGTTTTCATCCAGAATAACCAACCCGTGCATCTGTCCGCCAAAGCTGATGCCTGCCACCTGGCTCTTATCCGCATCCTGAATCAGTTCTTTGATGCCTGCCACAACCTGCGTATACCAATCCTCCGGCTTCTGCTCCGACCACCCGGGATTGGGGAAATACAAGGGATACTCCTTCGACACAATATTCTGAATCCTGCCTTCCCCATCCATTAATAGAAGTTTTACCGCTGATGTACCTAAATCAACACCAATATATAACATTTTTGCTCCTCCCATGAAAAATCGTTTTTTGTCTCCCGCTCCTTCTTGTGCACGTGCACATTTTTATCATATATTCTTTTCTCCCAAAAATCAATATCAATTTTTAAAAACTTCTGCCATAATAAAAATTCAGCAGTTTATCTAAAACTTTTTTTGAATATTGTGCATTTTCACAATATCGCACATTTTTACAGTATCGTGCACGGTTCAGATTTCCTATTGTTTTTTTTATAAAGACTGATAAAATAGATGTAGAATATTCGGATATTCTGTATTTTAGCATTCATTTATTCATTGATTGTATTTTCACTGATTTTAAGGAGTTTTTCATATGGCTACCATTAAAGAAATTGCAGAACTTGCAGGCGTTTCCAGAGGTACTGTTGACAGAGTCTTAAATAAACGGGGTGCTGTAAATCCCAAAACTGAAGCTAAAATTCTGGAAATTGCCAGAGCGCTGGACTACAAACCCAACAGAGCAGGTATTGTACTTGCTGCACAGAAGAAAAAATTCAAATTCGGCATCGTCATGTTCGGTATCGGTAATCCTTTTTTTGACGACGTCATTGCAGGTTTTAAGGAGAAGGAGGAGGAGTTATCCGGCTATAATTGTACCGTTCTAATCAGACGGATTTCCGCTTTTGGCGTGGAAGACCAGCTGGAGGCTATTGATTCTCTTGTAAAAGAAGAAATCAACGGGCTTGCCATTTCTCCCCAAAACGATCCATCCATTGCCGAGAAAATCAACGAGTTGTACGATAAAGGGATTCCTACCGTTACCTTCAATACGGATATTGGCGCTTCCAAACGGATTGCTTATGTAGGGAGCAACTATTACCAGTGTGGGCAGACCGCCGCAGGTCTGATGCATTTGATGGCATCCGGAGATTTGAACATCGGCATTGTCAGCGGCTATTCCCAGATTTTGTGCCATACGGAACGGATTGCAGGCTTCAAATCCCGCCTGGAGCAGTATCACAATCTCCATGTGGTGGATTTTTTTGAAAATAAGGACGATGATTTTATCAGCTATGAAAAAACTACCAAGATGTTAGCAGAACACCCTGAGATAAATGCGGTTTTCTTCGCAGCCAGCGGTACATATGGCGGGTGCAAGGCAATTCTTGCAGCCGGCAGGGAACAAAATATGAAAATTATTACTTTTGATAAAATTGCTACAACTGTGGAAATGATGAAAAGGAATGTCATTTCTGCTACCATCTGCCAGCAGCCGCGCCTTCAAGGCACGCTGCCCCTTCAAATTCTGTTTGACCACCTTGCTACGGGCAGACCGCCCAAACAGGAATATAACTATACATCTGTAGAGATTTGCATTAAAGAAAATATTTGACAAGTACATACAGATAAAGAGTTCGCCATATTAACATTTATCTGCAATCAATACCGTGCGGCTGACTTCGAGCCGGACTCCTATGCGTTACCTTTACAGTTAACTCAACCCAGGCGCCCTTACGGCACATGGAAGCTTCCTCTTAGTGCTGCTGTATTCCTACCCTGACACGGTTCGGGGATTCCCATTGCGTAAGACCCGGATATCAACGCCACTTATAAAGGGCAGCCATAAAAGTCAAAACCCTCTGCCAGCCAACACCCCTGCTAAAGCGGATTGCAGGTACAAGGCTCCGCTGCTGCCCCGGCTGCACGGCAAGTTTTAGTATACTTGTTTTTTCTCAAAAAGTCAATGAATCCGCAGTCTTTTAAAAAATCCGCTCAGTACTTTTGAGCATTCCTGTTCCAGCACTCCCCGTTTTACTTCAACCTGATGATTAAACTCCTTCATTTCCAAAATATTCAACACAGAACCGCCGCAGCCCGCTTTGGGATTCATACATCCCATTACCACGCGGGGAATCCTCGCCTGGACAATGGCTCCGGCGCACATCTGACACGGCTCCAGCGTCACATACATGGTACAGCCCTCCAGCCTCCAGTCATAAAGCACCCTGCTCGCCTTTCTGATTGCCCTTATTTCAGCGTGGGAAAGGGTACTGTGGTCAGCGTTCCTGCGGTTATACCCCCTGGCTATGATTTTGCCGTCCTTTACAATGATACAGCCTATGGGGACCTCGCCTATTTTCGCCGCTTTCTGCGCCTGTTTTATGGCTTCCTTCATAAACTTGCAATCAATTATTTCCTGCTTCTGCTCCCTAACCCTTTCTTCTTCAAGGGCTTCTTTCTTTCTTTTGAGCCTTGCCAGACGCCGCCGTTCTGACTTCCCCAATTTTTCATATCTATCCTCAAGATAAGAGATTTCCTTATTTAAATCCTCTTCTTCCAACTTTATCTGCGGTTTTTTTGCCTGTATCTTTTTCCCCTGTTCCTTTTCTGTCTGTATTCTTTTCCTTTGTTCCTTTTCCGCCTGTATTCTTTTCCCCTGTTCCTTTTCCGCCTGCTTCTTTCCCGCTTCCATGATTATCTCCCGCTTTTTCTACCCATACGTTTCCTGCTTTTTGATTTTTTCTACCGCTTTGTCCTTTTCCAATGCTTTATCCTACAGCTTCTATTTTTCTGGTTTGTCAATGCCGCTTTTAATATTTAATGCCAGTATACCACACTATCCTTTTGTATAGAAATATCCAAATGTCCCGTTCGTAATTTTTTCCCCTTCCCTTGCCGTCTCAAAAACAGGAAAGCCGAACATTTCCGCTACCATCTGTTCCCGTTCATAATAATTACCCGGCACTCCCAGACGGGGTTCTTCTCCGCTTTCATCTATCATGATATGTCCATAATTATAATATCCATGTAGAAGAAAGCTGTTATGTACATAAGAACGAAAAAGCAATTCGTCCTCCAAAACAGAAAGCTGCACAATTCGTTTATCTTCCTGTTCCTCCTCCAATAATTCCTCCGCCTCTAATTCTTCTATGATACCTTCCGCTTGTGTTTTTTCTTCTCCTTTCGTTTCTTCTTTTTCTTTCCCCTTTCTTTCCTCTGTCCGCCCCTTCCCTTCTTTATCCGGTTTTCCTCTTTCTTTTCTCCTTTCATTCTCTGTTTGCCGCTTCTCTTCCTCATCCGGTTCTTCTCTTCCCCAAGCCCCCTTTTCCGACATTATTTCTCTATCCAGCCATCCCTCCGATAAATACCGTTCATTTCCCAGAGTTACCGACAGTACTGTCTCCCCCTTCAACATTTCAATCCTGTTTGCCAGCTCTTCATTTAATTTCCCTTTTCCCTGGAAAAAACTTTCATAAGAAACGCTTCCTTCTTCCAAGCTGATTTTCCCCACATCTTTTCCAAAAGTATCCTTTATATGTAATAAAAAATTTTTTCCCGCTCCCGTCCTGCAGCAGCAAAACGCTGATAAATCCATCCTCCCTTCCATATGTCCGTCTTTTTCATATAAAAACACTTTTGCCGCTCTTATTTTTTGACCCTTTTCCTGTTTTAAATACCAGATTTTTCTCAAAAAAATCCCACCTCCTACTTATTATTATGAGAAGGTGGGACAAATTATGTTTCATGATAAGGGAAATGCTTTAATAATCCATGGATTCCAGATATTTCATATAGCTTACTACCATCAGGGCAATCTTTAAGGTCAGGGCGTCATCAAAAATCCGAATATCCAGATTGGTTACTTTTTGCAGCTTTTCCAACCGGTACAAAAGCGTATTTCTATGAACATACAACTGCCTTGCTGTCTCTGAAACGTTTAAATTATTTTCCAAAAACATGTTAATGGTATTTAAAGTTTCTTCGTCCAGCTCTTCCGGAATCTCTTCCCCAAAAATTTCCTCAATAAACATCTTGCAAAGATTAATGGGGAGCTGATAAATCAAACGTCCGATTCCCAAGGTATTATAGGCAACTACATTCCGTTCGACATAGAAAATCCTTCCCACATCCAACGCCATCTTTGCTTCCTTATAGCTTTTGGAAACATCCTTTAATTCACGGACGATTGTACCATAGGCAATTCTGCCATTGACCATAACCTCTGTATTCATCATATCCAAAATCATGTCTGACACACTGTCCAGCTCCTCATAGCCTTCCTTTTCACCCAACTGCTTAATGACAATCAAATTTCTTTCGTCAACAGAAGTCACAAAATCCCCTGACTGCGGAGAAAACATATTTTTCAGCATCTCCATAGTCCCGTTATCATTTTCTTTGCCTACTTCTATTAAAATAACTGCCCTTCTGCACACATTTTCTAAATGAAGCTTTTTAGCGCGGTTATAAATATCCACTAAAAGCAGATTGTCCAGCAGCAGATTCTGGAAAAAGTTATTTTTATCAATTCTTTCCCGATAGGCAATTAAAAGATTTTCCAACTGACTGACTGCAATTTTTGCAATCATCAAATCTTCATTTACATCCTTGCAGACAACAATATAAACCACATCCAATTCATGGACCACTTTCAAATAATGATGTCCGTCAATAGTCTGACATTCCGCCTGGGACTCAGCAAACCGCTCAATTTCGTCCGGCAAAAATTCTTCCCTTTTTCCCGTAGCTGCGACTACCAACCCTGTACTGTCCAAAACTGTTAATTCTACTTTTGTAATCGTTTTTAAATCATCAATGCACGTCTGTATAACCTGTGTTGCTAACAAACAATCACTTCCTCTCTCTTCCCCATATTCTGAAAATTATTTCGGATTTAGAAGAAAAAAGGGAGATACCTTCGTATCTCCCTTGTGTAAATCTTAAAACTAGTTGGTAATAACCATTTCTGTTTCTTTATCAAAGATGTGGATTTTCTCAACATCAATAGCGAATTTAACAACATCGCCGGGTCTTGCTGTTGTACGAGGATCTACTCTTGCTGTCATAGGGAATTCTTCTAAATCGAAGTATAAGTAAACTTCAGCACCGAGCAACTCGTATACCTTTACAGTAGCTTCGAATGTACTCTGAGGGGAAGCCTCTACCATCATTTCGGAATCATATACGTCTTCAGGACGGATACCAAATGTAACGGTTCTTCCGTTATAGCCACCTTCAATTAACTTTTTGGACTTAGCAGGAGGAAGCGGGATAAAGTGACCTGCAACCTTTAATACTGCTGTGTCATCAACAACTTCTACAACTGCATCCAGGAAATTCATCTGAGGAGAACCCATGAAACCTGCAACAAATAAGTTTGCGGGTCTTTCGTATAAGTTCTGAGGAGAATCTACCTGCTGAACAATACCATCCTTCATAACAACAATCCTGGTGCCAAGCGTCATAGCCTCTGTCTGGTCATGTGTTACATAGATAATGGTTGTGCCTAATCTCTGATGTAATTTTGCAATCTCAATACGCATCTGTACACGAAGCTTTGCATCCAAGTTGGATAAAGGCTCATCCATAAGGAATACCTTAGGATTACGAACGATTGCACGACCCATGGCAACACGCTGTCTCTGACCACCGGATAAAGCCTTCGGCTTACGGTCAAGGAGAGGAGTCAAATCAAGAATCTTAGCTGCCTCATTTACCATTTTATCAATTTCGTCTTTGGGTACTTTTCTTAATTTCAGACCGAATGCCATGTTGTCACGAACGGTCATGTGGGGATACAGAGCGTAACTCTGGAATACCATTGCGATATCCCTGTCCTTGGGCTCCACATCGTTTACTAACTTGTCTCCAATCCATAATTCTCCGGAAGAAATATCTTCCAGACCGGCAATCATACGAAGTGTAGTGGATTTACCACATCCGGACGGTCCTACGAAAATAATGAATTCCTGGTCGTTGATTTCAAGATTGAAATCTTTAACTGCTTCAAATCCGTTAGGATATACCTTGCAGACATTTTTTAAAGATAAGTTTGCCATTTCAATTCCTCCTAAAATAATGTAGTCATTGGCAAGTTTTCGCCTATGTGACTAGTATATATTATGGTATCTTTTTTGCCTATACCACGATTATACAAAATTTCTTTTTTAAATTATACACTTTGCCCAAACCCTTCCGGATCTTTATAAAATGCCAGCTGGTTTTTTCCTCTCTGTTTTGCTTTATAAAGAGCCTGGTCTGCCGCCTTATACAAGCCTTCAAAATCCGCCGCATCCCTGGGAAATACCGCACAGCCGATACTTGCCGTGGCAGAATACTTTACATATCCTTCCCCCGCCTTAAAATCCTTGAAAAAATTTTCCACCTTAGCAGCTTCCCGAATAATAATTTCTTCTTCCTTCAGCCCCTTTAAAAAAATAATAAATTCATCCCCGCCTGCGCGCCCGATAATATCAGACGCCCGAAACTCCATTCTGATCCTCTGACCGATAGTCCTAAGCACCTCGTCCCCAAAAGCATGACCCATAGTATCGTTGATTTTTTTGAAATTATCAATATCCAATACAAAAATCAGACTCTGGGTATCGGGATGCTCCGCTATAAATTCCTTAATCTTCTTCTCCGTGGTAACCTTATTGTATAAGTTCGTAAGCTGATCTGTCTCCGCAAGCTGGATAAGCCCGTCACTCTTTACCTTTCTCCGGATTCTGTCCATAACGCCGATAAATACAATCATGAATACAAATAACGCCACGCCCGCCATAATCCAGTACATCATTTCCGTAACCGTTTGACTCTTTGACGCATTCTGCAACTCCATATAGGATTCCGGCACTCCGATTAGAAGATACCAGTCGTTAATTCCCATGGATTTGTAAAAAACCGCCCGCCTGTCTCCATTAAAGTCCAGCCGGAGACTGCCTGAAATGTCCTTAGTGAGGTTATCCAGAAAGTTTACAATATCAGAGCTTTTCATTTCCGATACCGTCTCGATAAAATTTTCATCTACCGCAAGGTAATCCGGAGCATTTCCTCCAAAAAGATACATAATGCTCCCATTGTCATCCATTAAAATAACCCATGTTTCTTTTCCGAAATTGAAGTTATTTAATTGTTCGTTTAAACGCTCCGTATGATACTCCTGCAGAATCAGCTTTGCTATGGCTCCATCCTTCATCACGGGAGTTATAACCCCTATGACTCCTTCCCCAAAATAATGATAGGTACTTTTCCCCAGCTGCACCCCGACCCTATAAGAATCCGGGTCATAGGTTACCGCCTGCTGCTTTGAATCTATACCGCTTCCATCCGGTTCAAGCAGCGCCACCCTGTCCGCATGGGTATTTTCCGCCAGCGCCTTCAGATAATTATTTTCCGCTTCTTTGCCGGACGCCATGACGTCTGCCGCCGGGTCTGCTGCCACCGCCAGATTCGTAACCTCCTGGCGCATCCTGATACTGTAAAGAACTGCCGTTTCCCTCATCTGTTCATCCAACGTTGTATCAAAAATCTTATTCAGCCTTTTGGAATACATCGAAAGAACAACCAATGAAAATGCCACGAGTATGACTGCCGGAAGAATCATCTGTAAAATGGCATTTTTCTCTTTTTTCGTTTTTGTTTCCATATATCTCCCCCTTGATTCTCGTCCCGCCTTCACTCAGTGCCTTCCTGCTCTTCCTTTTCCCTGTTCTGTATCTTTTCAAAAATCTTATTCATAAAGCTTCCGTTCACATAAGCGACTATGGCAAATCCTCCCAAAATCAAAAGGGGAAACCAGTTCCAGCTGCTTAATACCAGTAAGACCGGCACTGCCGAAAACGCCAGCATCAGAATTGTTTTGGGAAACTGCGCCAGGGATATAAGCAGCGCATTAATTACCGTATTCATCAGTGTGTTCTCAAATTTTGACATAATCGGGAAAACATATAAAAGCATGAAGGAAATAAACACCATAGGGATTCCCATGATTCCCATGGCAATATGGGCATAAGACAAATCCGATGTTCCCAGAATATAAAATGTATAGCCGAACAGTACAAGCAGGAAAGCAGAAACAATCCAAACAACCGTAGCATTTTTAAAATTATTTTTAAAAGCCTTAAAAAAATCCTTTGTGATATAGGATTCCTCGCCCTGCACCACCCGCATGGATTCATAATACAACGCACTGGTAGATGCGCCGATTGTAAAAACGGGCAGGGAGGTTATAATAAACAAAGCATTCAGCCACATTAAATCTGCCAGCTTCGTCAAGCCCCTGATAACCGGGTTACTGTCACTAAAAAATTTTCTCATTCTTTCTCCTGTTCTTTTATTCCTGAATTTTTTAATACCTTTTCAAACTGGGCTTCCAGTTTTTTATGTAAAAGAAGAATCTGCCCCGATTCCAGCTTTACCTTTTCCATAATCTCATCATAGAACAATATCATAACATCTACAACCTGGCTTGACAATTTATTCCCATCCGCCTCTTCCATCAGAATTGGAATAATCTGCTCCTTGCTAAAGGCATGCTCATAAAAATCCCCGTTTATCAACCCCGTCACTTTATCCGCCACCTGTAAAATTTTCTGGGAGGTATTCATCTGAATATCCCGTAGTCCCTTGGGATATCCGCTGCCATCCAGCCTTTCATGATGGGCTGTGGCGATATTTAATACATCCTCCTCCAGGCGGTTTTTCAATATCTGCTCCGATATCTCAACATGCTTTTTAAGAATCTCGGCTTCTTCCGGAGTAGGTAAACCCTCTTTTTCCACAATCTCTTCCGGCAGGGCAAGCATTCCAATATCATGAAGCAATGCGCCGTAATAAAGCTTCTCCGTTTCCTTTTCACTTAAAAACAGGCGGACTGCCAGCTCCTCGCAGATACAGATGACGGTCACGCTGTCTACTACCTTTTTGGGGGACCGCAGACCCAGACAGTACATGAGCATCTCCATATAACGTCTTTTTTCTTCATTGGTAAACATGATATAATCCATCAGTTCATCCAATTCTTTTTCATATTCTTCCGTATCCAGGCGTTTGAAAATCTCGTCGTTTTGATTTGCCAGACGGAACAGCTCAAAGGATTCTTCGGAATAACGCTTCCCTATATACTGCCCCAGCACAGAAATATCAAATTTATCCTGTAGCGCCACTCTGTAAATGTCCAGCTTTTCAGCAAAGTTCAAAAACGCCGCTTCTTCTTTATATGTATACACAATATCCTTCATATTTGCATAATCGACGTGATGATATAAAAGGATTTTGGATTTTTCTTCCATAGGCGAAAGATACTTTAAAAATAAATATCCGTATATGGAATGCGCCATATAATGTCTCGCCTCAAACTGTATGGTAGTTTTTACGTCATCTGTTTTGTAAGCGCCAATATCATGCAGGGTCGCTAACATTACCAGCTCTGCCATTTCAAATTTTTCATAGCCGCCGCGCTGCTTCAACATTCTGTAGAGGATATATCCTGTCCTCGAACCATGCTTCATCAGCCGCTTATCAATTAATTTTATTGTATCCCTTGTTAACAGGAATATGTTTTTACTGCTAATAAAATCCATCGGTACTCCTTAAAAAACCCATGACATAGGGGTGTATCGGATTCCATCCTTTTTCTGCTCAAGATTGGTGTCTACAAATCCGATTTTGTGATAAAAACCTACTGCGTAGGGAGAAGAATTAACCGTCAGGCGATAACCTCCCAGGCGCTCTTCCAGCTTTTGTATTTCATAAATAAGATTCCTTCCGATTCCCATTTTATGGAATTCCTCATCTACAAACAATAACGATATGTGTTCCTTGTCCCGCAGGGAAATAATACCTACCATCTGCCCGTGAAAAAAAGCGGCATAGAGATAATATTCGCCTAACTGAAACATTTTCTTCAGGGTCTGGTCAGTAATAAAATCCTGAAAATTATCAATTCCTTCCTGCTCATAATCCTCACTCTCGAACTTTAGAAAGGTTTTCCACGCCAAACCCATGGCTGTTTCCCATTCTTCGATTGTAATGGGACGGATATGGATATCCTTAATTCCTGCATTCATACGTACAAACTCCTTATGAAGGGAGAGATGCCGACGGAAATATAAAAAATTACCGCTCATAAAAAGAGGCGGCGGCAAATTTCCGCAGACGCCTTTGTTCAGGCAAACTTTGGCAAAGGCGTCTACAGCTGCATGACTCTGCCTATAAGGATATTATACCACTTTATTTAAAAGGGGCAAACCATTTTCTAAGGCATAGGCATTTTCCAGGGTTTCAACGGCTATGGCTTCCATAGCTTCCTTTGTAAAAAAGCCCATATGGGAGGTAATCAGGACATTGGGAAAAGTCATGAGGCGGGCAAGAATTTCATCTTCCACAATTTCAGTAGAGCGGTCTTCATAAAAAATTCCCTCTTCTTCCTCGTATACATCTAATCCCACTCCGCCGAATTTGCCGTCTACCAGCCCGTCTATCAGATCCTCGGAGTTAATCAGGGAGCCTCTGGAGGTATTGACCAGATATACTCCGTCCTTCATCATTTTAATATTCTTCTTATTAATGATATGCTTTGTCTCTTTCGTCAAAGGGCAATGCAGGGTAATGATATCCGATTGCTGAAACAATGTTTCCAGTGAAACGTACTCCACGCCCAGTCCTTCTGCTGGATAAGGGTCATAGGCTAACACATTCATTCCAAATCCCTCTAAAATACGAATCATTGCCTGACCAATTTTACCGGTTCCCACAACGCCGGCAGTTTTATTATTCAAATCCGTTCCTATAAAGCCGTGAATGCTCATATTAAAATCCCTTGTACGGTAGTACGCCTTGTGAATACAGCGGTTAACCGACAAAAGCAGCCCGGCGGCATATTCCGCCACGGCTTCCGGGGAATAACTGGGCACTCTCAAAACAGCGATTTTATCCTCCGCCGCTTTAATGTCCACATGGTTAAAGCCTGCACTTCTCAATAAAATAGCCTTGACATTCATATTATACAGCTCGTCTATCATTTTGGCGTTAACCCTGTCATTGACAAAAATGCAAATAGCATCGTAACCCTTTGCCAGAAAAATTGTGTCCTCATTACAGGGAAGCTCAATAAAATGAATGGAAAAGCCATATTCCCGTGCCAGTGGTTCAAACCAGATACGGTCATATGGCTTTGTAGCGTAAAATGCGATTTTCATAGTGATTTTCCTTTCTTGTCAAAAACATTTGGAACTGTCACTATCATCTTTCGCAATTATTCCATTTTTATACTTAACTGAACAAATTTTTAAAGAAATCAATTACAGCATTGCCACAGTTGGAGAAGAACCCCCAAACGCTTTTCCAAAAGCCTTCATCGGTCGCCTTGGTTAACAGCTCGTCGCCGAACTGGTCGTACAAATCCGCCGCCTGATCCAACAGCACATTGGGATCCAGCCCTAATTTCTTAATTTTCATCATAAAATCTACAATCTGCTGGATTTCGCTTTCATCCAGGGAAACGCCAAAACGCTGTTCTCCCTCGGTAATCGCTTTGCGGATATCCTCTTCCGTTTCCAGCTCCCCAGCCGCCAGCTTTGCTTTAATGAAAGCAATCAGCTCTTCAACCTCTTCGCTGTTGGCGCTCTTGGATGCAATTTCCCCTGTCGCAATCAGCTCATTTAAAGCCGTATCCATTATGGAATCCGTAATGGTTTCCCCGGAAACCTGCTCATACGCCTTCAATGCTCCAATCAATCCCGCCGTTCCGGAAATTTCTGAAGGTCCTACTACCAATATATCCGCATCCTCCACGCCTGCCGTCAACAGCGCGTTGCGGTACATGCCGGTGGTGCAGTAATTAATGTTTTTGGTAGTTACCATGACTCCATGACCGCTCTCTGCCGGCGTTACCATAACGCTGGATAACGCCTTGGTTCCGATTACGGAAGAATCCAGATAGGCATCCAGATACTGGTGCTCATCGCTGTTTGTAATGGTAATAACCGTGTAAGAAGATAATTCCTCTTCACTCACTCCCATCAAGCTTAACACGGTCGCCCTCTGTTCCGGCGTCAAATCCGCTCCTAAAGCAATAATGGTGTCTTCCTGCGGCGCCGCTAAGACCGTTGCACTGCACATAAGTGTTAATAAAAGCGTAACCAGGATAACACGAATCCATTTTTTCATAATCTTCATCCTCCTACTTATTATAGGATTTAAGAAAAGCCGAAGCTACTTTTCATAAATCACTTTGGAAAGCCAGTTAGATACATCCTCATAAATCTGCATCTTCTGCTTTTCATTTAAAAGTTCATGACGGGCGTCATTATATAACTTTATCTGTACCTTTGTCAAATCCAAATGTAGGAAAGTGTCGTAAACGTCCTGAACCGCTTTACCATAATTTCCCACGGGATCCTCTGTTCCGGCTATAAATAATACCGGCAGCTTTTTGGGCATTTTTGCCAAATATGATTTTTTATTTAATTTTTTTACAAGCTCCAGCAAAGTGTCAAAGCCGTTTACGGTAAAAAGAAAACCACAGCCGGGGTCGTTCATATAAGCGTCCACCACCCGTTCATCAGAGCATATCCAGTCAAATGCCGTTCTTTTTTCAGTTCTCTTGTTAAAGCTTCCAAACATGACTTCATCCAGGAAAGCGCTCTTATTCCGTTCCTTTCCCGCTATTTTAAAAATGCCTGTCAGTATTTTACCCGCAAAAAGCGGCAATCTCCCGTAATGCGCGGTTCCGCATACAACCGCCCCATCAATTCCCTTTCCGTAACGGCAGAGATAATTACGTAAAATCAGTGAACCCATGCTGTGTCCCAAAATGAAATAAGGCAGACCCTCATACTCCTTCTGGATAATTTTCTTCAGACGGTGCTCATCCCTGACCAAGACCGTAACCGGATCATTTTTACAAAAGTAACCATAATCTCCGTATTCCTTTGCCGTATCCCCATGCCCCAAATGGTCGTCTCCCACAACGATAAAACCCTTTTGTGCAAAGTAAACGGCAACCTCTTCATAACGGGCAATGTATTCCGCCATCCCATGTATAAGCTGTAATACGGCGATTGGCTCCGTTTCATCCGTCTGCCACTTTACTGCATGAATAGTATGAAATCCATCCCTGGATGGAAATGTAAAATAAGTTCTCTTTACCATAGCTCTCCCTATACGCCTTTCACAACACATTTTCATGCTACATTCTGCCTTACGGCATTTCCCCGTCTCATTGCCTTCTCAGCAAATTTCCGCTCCTGCCGGCATCGGCTTTTCCGGTGTAACTAACGCCAGATTCCCCTCTGCATCCTCGGCGCACAACAACATCCCTTCAGATAAAACCCCCGCCAGCTTGGCAGGCTTTAGATTTACCAGCACCATAACCTGCTTACCTACCATTTCCTCCGGTGTGTAATATGCTTTAATGCCGGATACAATCTGTTTGACTTCGCTTCCGATTTTAACCTTGGAACAAAGCAGTTTCTTGCTTTTAGGCACAGCCTCACAGGCAATAATCTTTCCTACCCGGAACTGCATTTTCTCAAAGTCCTCAAAGGTTATTTCCGGCTTTGCTTCCATATCGATAATCGGCTCTTCTTCTGTTTCCTCTAAAACACCTGCTTTTGCTTTTCTTGCGGCAAACATGGCGTCCGCCTTTTCAATTACCTCCTTCATATCTAATCTCTGGAATAAAATTTCCGGTTTGTCAGTAACCTTATTTCCCAAAGGGTATAAACCGAATTTTTCAATATCGTCAAAGCTACGGGCATCCGTATTGAGCTGCGCCATAATTTTTGCTGACGTTTCCGGCATAAAAGGCTCCAACAGGGACGCGCCGATGACAATACCTTCTACCAAATTATATAAAACGGTAGAAAGACGGTCTTTCTTTTCCTCGTCCTTTGCCAACACCCACGGCTCTGTTTCATCAATGTATTTGTTGCAACGCTTAAATAACCCGAAAATTTCCGTTATAGCGTCAGCCACCCGCAAATCGTCCATTTTTTTAGACACCTTCTGATAGGTTCCCATCACAACCGCTTTCAAATCGGCATCAATTGCCGCCTGTGCTTCATCGGCGCTTTCGCCCTTATTGGCAACTACGCCGTCAAAATATTTATTACTCATGGAAATGGTCCTGTTTACCAGATTTCCAAGAGTATTGGCAAGATCGGAATTGAGGCGCTCCACCATCAGCTCCCAGGTAATAACCCCGTCATTCTCAAAGGGCATTTCATGAAGCACAAAATAACGGACCGCATCTACTCCAAAGAAATCTACAAGGTCCTCGGCATAAATCACATTTCCCTTGGATTTGCTCATTTTGCCGTCTCCCTGTAACAGCCACGGATGTCCGAACACCTGCTTAGGCAGCGGCTCATTTAACGCCATCAGGAAAATAGGCCAGTAAATGGTATGGAAGCGGATAATATCCTTTCCTATTAAATGTAAATCTGCGGGCCACAGCTTTTTGTACTGTTCGCTGCTGCCTTTTGTATCATAGCCGATACCGGTAATATAGTTAGTCAGTGCGTCCAGCCATACATAAACCACATGCTTATCATCAAAATCAACGGGAATCCCCCACTTAAAAGAGGTCCGGGATACGCAAAGATCCTGTAGCCCCGGCAGCAGGAAATTGTTCATCATCTCATTTTTGCGGCTGACCGGCTGGATAAATTCCGGATGGGTATTAATATGTTCAATAAGCCTGTCCGCATATTTGCTCATTTTAAAGAAATACGCCTCTTCCTTTGCAGGCTTTACCTCCCTGCCGCAGTCAGGGCATTTACCGTCCACTAACTGTGATTCCGTCCAGAAGGATTCACAGGGGGTGCAGTACATCCCCTCGTAAGCCCCTTTATAAATATCTCCCTGGTCATATAATTTCCTGAAAATTTTCTGTACCTGTTTTTCATGGTAATCGTCAGTGGTACGGATGAATTTGTCATAGGATGTATTCAACATATCACAGATTTCCCTAATCTGCCCTGCTACGCCATCAACAAATTCCTTGGGCGTAACACCTGTTTCCTCTGCTTTCAACTCAATTTTTTGTCCATGCTCGTCGGTTCCCGTCTGGAAAAATACGTCATAGCCGTCTTTCCTTTTAAACCGGGCAATACTGTCCGCCAGCACGATTTCATAGCTGTTACCGATGTGGGGTTTACCCGAGGTATAGGCAATCGCCGTAGTTATATAATATTTTCCCTTGTTCATTTATTTCTGCCTCCTATAAAAACGTTTTTATCTGTTTTAAAACAAATAAAAAACGAATACCTATCTAATTGTTAGACTAACACAGCAGCCATTCCATGTCAAATATTGGTTGTTGTAATTTATGGCAAGCCTATACTCATATTAATATAGAAAAAACGGTGTTTATCCATGTTAAAAAAACGCGCTACCATTTTATTATTCAGCTTTCTGGTTATTTTTAGTCTGGGCGTCACTTCTTTTATTTACGTACAAACCTCCCCAAAACGGGATTTTAAAAAAATTACCGAAAAACTTTTAGTGCAAAACCTGGACGACAATTCCCTTCTTGCACATTTTCTCATAACCAATCCGCAAAAAATCGGAATGGATGAAACCATTTCCATGCCGTTGTATTCTTTAGAGCGGGAAAAGGAACAGCTTGAGGAGATAAAAACTCTTTACGAGGAGTTAAGCGCCCTGAAGCTGCGGGAAACGGATTTAAAAGCCATATTACTGCGGGATTCCCTTTCCTTTTACCTGGCTCACAGCATAAAACTATCGGAATATAAATATTTTGAGGAGCCCTTTTCCCCCTACAGCGGCATCCAGAACGAGCTTCCCATCCTGTTGACAGAATTTGCTTTAGAGGATAAAGAAGATATCGAAGAATATTTGCAAATTCTCGCCTGTATTCCTGACTATTTGAGCGGATTATGCAAGTATGAAAAGGAAAAGTCCGAAAAGGGTATGTTTATGAGCGATTCCATGGCAGACAAGGTCATTGAAGCCCTGGACCATTTTTGTAGTCTTGGCGATGTGGATAACCCTTTTCTGGTAACATTTGAGGCAAAGCTGAAACCTCTTTTACAGGCAGGAAAAATTACGGAAGAAGAATACCGCTATTATATAGATGAGAACCTGCGCCTGATTACGACCGTGCTGATACCTGCTTATGAAAAAACCGGCGACAGCCTGACATTATTGAAATCAGGAGAAAGAAAATCCGTTCAGCAAGGACTTTGCGCCTATGAGGGCGGCAGACAATATTATGAAATCTATGTTTCCACTATTTTGGGGGAGGATATTAATATTCCGGCCTTAAAAAATGCCTTCAGCCGTCAGTTGATGTCGGATTTTACGGAATTAAACAGGATTCTGGAATCCAATCCCCAATATTTTATCCAATTAATGGGAAATGAAGCGGCCGGGGACCCTTTGCGCGCTTTAAGCCCCGAGCAATGTATTGAAAGCTTAAAGCAACAGATTTCCAATGATTTTTCCATTCCCGATGATTCGCTTTATCCTTATGCTTTAAAGGATGTTTCTACAGCTATGGAGGATTATACCAATCCCGCCTATTACTTTACGCCTCCGGTTGACGATCCGTCCCGAAATGTCATCTACATAAACCGCAGCCAGACTCCTGAAGGCATTTCCCTCTTTACTACCTTGGCTCATGAAGGATTTCCCGGGCACTTATACCAGACAGTTACCACAGCCCGAGCATTAGCTTCTGCTAATCTCCCTTCTCTTTCAGGCGTTGCACAATTTAACGGCTATACGGAAGGCTATGCTACTTATGTGGAATTTCTTTCCTACGATTACGCAAAAAATACCGCTTGTGAGTTAACCGGCAGCGAAGACGCTTCCCTGTACTACGATTACCTTTATCTTAACAGGAGCATCTGCCTGAATCTCTACTCCATCATTGATATCATGATTCACTACGAAAACGCCACTCCTGCTGAAATACGCCCTTATCTTTATAAAATCGGCATTACGCGGGATGAGGACATCCAGACCATTTATGATTATATTGTTATGGAACCGGGTACTTATATTACTTATTACGGCGGTTATTTGAAAATAATGGAATGCAGGAGCCTGGCAAAGGAATGTTGGGGCGATTCCTACAGCGACAAAGTCTTCCACCAGGTGCTGCTGGAATTAGGTCCCCAAAGCTTTGACAGTATCAAGAGGTATATCCGCGAGCTTGGCGGGGAGCATACTACGCCTCAGGCTTAGGTAAGGACTTTGGAGTAAAGGGAAATCATTGGGGAACGGGAGAAGGGACCGACTGGATGGATAATCAAAAATGTATTTAATTGAAGAAACCGTTATAAATGCGTCGGCACTTAGATTGTGTTCTTTACAATCTTATGTGCCGTTACGCATTTATTCGAACGAAAGTGTGTTCCTGAAATAAATACATTTTTGATTATCCATCCAGCCGGTCCCTTCTCCCGCTCCCCAATGATTTCCTCTATTTTGGAAGTCCCCGCTTACTATCTAACTTTTTTCTTTTATATTCGCCAGGCGTCATATGGTAATATTCCTTGAACTTGCGGCAGAAATATCCCGCATCAGAAAAACCGGTTTCCTCCGCAATGACTGAAACGGTTTTCTCGGTGGTGTAAAGCAGTCTGCTTGCACATTTCAGCCGGTATTGTATCAGATATGCGACAGGGGTAATGTGGATGCCTGCCTGGAAAATATTTAATGCGCTGCTTTTGCTGATAAGGGCAGCGCCGGCAATCTCTTCCAGTGTAATTGGTTCCCCATAATGGTCATGGATATACTGCATCATAATCCGGAGCTTTGCCTGCCTGTGGTTGACATGGCGGATACCGGACGTTTCAGAAACAGTATCGACAGCTTCAAATAGCATCTCCCATATCCGTAAAATCAACTGTGTTACCTGCAATTCATTATTCTTCCCACTTTCTCCCAGACTGTAAACCGCCGAAAGGGCTTTTAAAATTTCATTTTGCCATTCAACCCGGGGATTCAAAACCTGGTAAGAGATGGGAGAATGAATCACGGGAAGTACATATTTATCATGGAGCAGACTTTCCTCAGCAGCAAATAAGACAGGCGAGAAAACAATATTGGGTATTATGGTCTTCTTCTCAGCCGCCTCAAAGCGGTGTAAAATCCCGCTGTTGACAAACAGCCCAAAACCCGCCGGTAATTCTATCCGCTCCTCCCCGATGAGACAAATAAGCTTTCCTTCCATAACAGTCACAAATTCCACCTCATAATGCCAATGCCAGTCAATGCGGTGAAAATCGAACTGCCAGGCATCTTCCAAATAGTATGCAAAAGGAAATCCTCCACTGCCATGAAATTTACTTTCCCTGAGAGTATCGTCTGTTGCAATATGATAGTATTCATTAAGAGAAGCCATTCCCATCTTTCCTTCCTTAGAAATTTGTGATATTGTACCATAAATATCAAATAAAATGCAATGACCCACTCGCAATAATGCGATATAATTCAATGCAAAGGAGGCGTTTATGATGAATAACCAATATAACAAGACTGTCACAGCCTGCTTCGTAGGATATATCGTTCAGGCAATCGTCAATAATTTTGTCCCACTTCTTTTTCTGGTCTTTCAGCGGACCTATGACATACCACTTTCACAGATTACCCTGTTGATTACCTTTAATTTCGGCGTCCAGCTTCTGGTGGACCTATTATCCGCAGGGTTTGTGAATAAAATCGGCTACCGCATATCCATGGTGGCTGCACATGCAACATCAGCCGCAGGACTGGTTCTTTTAACAATTTTACCGGAAATACTGCCATCAGCATTTACCGGAATCCTCATATCCGTTATGATATACGCTATCGGCGGAGGTCTTTTAGAGGTTCTTGTCAGCCCTGTAGTGGAGGCATGTCCCTCCGAAAACAAAGAGAAAGCAATGAGTATGCTCCACTCCTTCTACTGCTGGGGGCATGTAGGCGTTGTACTGCTTTCTACCTTGTTTTTCCATTTTTTCGGAATTGATAACTGGAAAATCATGGCGCTTATCTGGGCAATCGTTCCGGTCTTTAATGCCTTCGTTTTTACAAAAGTTCCCATTGCTCCCCTATTGGAGGACGGCAGCACGGGACTAAGCTTCAAAGAACTGTTTCGTTTGAAATCATTCTGGATACTGCTCGTTATGATGATTTGTGCCGGAGCCAGTGAGCACGGAGTAAGCCAGTGGGCATCCACCTTTGCCGAACAGGGATTGGGCTTTTCAAAGACCGCCGGGGATTTAGCCGGACCTATGGCGTTTGCCATCCTTATGGGAACTGCCAGAGCCTTTTACGGAAAGTACGGCGAGCGGATTCAACTGGACCATTTTATGATTTACAGCGGTATTCTGTGTATCATATCATACTTGGGCATCTCCCTGCTGCCCATCCCCCAATTAAGCCTGATTTCCTGTGCTGTCTGTGGTCTTTCCGTGGGCATTATGTGGCCGGGGACATTTAGCAAAGCGGCAAAAGCCCTGCCTAAAGGCGGAACCGCCATGTTTGCCCTGCTGGCACTTGGCGGCGACATAGGCTGTTCAGGCGGTCCTACCTTAGTCGGCTTTATTTCCAGCAGGCTGGGAGGAAATTTAAAGATGGGAATCCTTGTGGGAACACTTTTTCCTCTCTTATTATTAGTCGGCGTATTATTGTGCAAAAAGCAGGTACAGAATAAGCAATAGCATACAAAGTGAATACAATTCGATAGATATTCAGATACACAAAAACAGAATTGAAAAATAGGGAATTGAAAAATAGAACAAAAAGTAAAATGCCAAATAGTCAAACTCCCTGCAACCAACAGGGGAAAGGCTCCGGCTTTACTTGCGGCGGAATCCTTTTTGGTTTTCATAATCATTATGATAAACCGGCAATTTTTCTTACAGCCCGTTAATACACCAAGGGGTAACAGCCCCGGACGGGCTGTAAGAAAAATTGCCGGTTTATCA